>ERZ1292632.236-Hain-H43-01um-R2-236-length-58290-cov-15_pt1 | contig 58290 bp, 62 predicted proteins | sample MGYA00564407_ERZ1292632 | MGnify/ENA primary metagenome ERZ1292632 (study PRJEB36523, sample SAMEA6512637) | groundwater metagenome | collected 2019-01-08 | study: AquaDiva: Metagenomics assemblies of 32 groundwater samples | reverse complement strand
TAATTACCAGCGAAGAAATAAAAAGAGTCAAATAGAGCAGCCATTTTCTTATTTTTGATTCTCTGACTGCGGCTACCTTTGTATAAATTTTATTCAAATACCATGAAATAACAATAAAAACCGGAAAAACTATAATTATCGCGGAAACCGAAAATCTGATAAGCCCTAAAGAATAACTGGTTTGGTAATAGTCCAAAACATCCGGAAAAAAATTGTTTATAAACTGCCAAATTAACGACACAAAACTAATTGCAGACCAATAAAGCGTAACAATTGCCAAAAGATGCAAAAACAAATCCCTTGGTATATTCCTCTTTGGCATTGCGCCTATATTTTCATTTTCCATATTTTTTAAGCTTATACACAATTCTCACGATCGTGAAATTTTCGTATAGGCTGAATTTAATAATATTATTTTTAAAATTACATCTTACTCTAATTTTATTACTAATTTCCGCTTTCCCAAAAAGTCTTTAAAGACTATCCTGAAAAAAAAGATATTATTATTATTGGAATTAAAACAAAAAATACAACCACCAAAATAATAGCCAGCCTTATTATTGCCAACCCAAACAAATGCCCTGGCAACGCCAATCGCCCCAATCGCGTCCAATTTATCTGCATCAAATAAAATTTTTGCCTCTATTGTTTCGGGTTGGTTTTCTGTTTTATATCTGTGAGAAATAATGCAATCTTGTATATTATTTATTTTTTCTGCAGAAAATCCAAATTCTTTTAATATCGGCGCAGCCATTTCAGCGCCAACCAAAGCGTGGTCAGTTTTTCCTGTTTTATCCTGAATTTCTTTTTGCCCGCCAATATCATGAAGCAATGCGGCAAATTCTAACACTTCAAAATCCACATCTGGCAAGCCTTCTGCCAATTTCACGCACAAATTATAAACCCTCAAGTGTGATCTATATTATGCCCTGAATCTGTACAATTTTCTTCTTTTTCAACAATTTCCTTTATTTTTTGAAAAATTTTGTCGTCCATAAAATATTAAAAGCTAATCATTTTGGCCGGGTTACTAACTTCCTCGCCATCTTCTTTACTATCCTCCTCTTCTGGTTCTTCTAACTCTTCATCTTCTTCTTTCAAAAATCCGCCGGCTTGCAGTTCCCAGAGTTTGCGGTATAAACTGCCATTTTTTTCCAATAATTCCTCGTGACTGCCTTGTTCAATAATTTTTCCTTGGTCAACAACAATAATTCTGTCCATTTTTTGGATTGTAGACAGCCTATGGGCAATAACAATTGTTGTTTTGCCTTTCATTAAGGTATTTAAAGCATCTTGAATTAACATTTCAGAATGCGAATCCAAACTTGAAGTTGCCTCGTCTAAAACCAAAATTGGCGCTGCTTTTAAAATTGCGCGCGCAATTGCCACTCTTTGGCGCTCGCCGCCAGATAATTTAATTCCCCTTTCTCCCACATAAGTTTCCAAACCATAAGGCAAATTTTTTATAAACTCGTCGCAGTGGGCAAGTTCTGCCGCATTTTCAATTTCCTCAATTTTAGCATCGCGCTTCCCATATGCAATATTTTCTGCCAAAGTTCTGTGAAATAAAATGGGGTCTTGCGGAACCATTGAAATATTTTTTCTCAAACTTTCTTGGGTTGCCTCGGCAATATTTTGATTATCAATTAAAATTTTCCCCGAAGTGACAGAATATAATCTTAAAAGCAATCTGACAAAGGTTGTTTTTCCGGCTCCCGACGGCCCTACCAACGCCACTTTTTCTCCTGGCTTAATTGTTAAATTTATATCTTCCAAAACTTTCCGAGTTTCGTTAACCCCGTTAGAAGTTTGATTTGCTTCTGGATTAGCAATCGCTTCTTGCAGTTGACTTCTAACGGGGTAAAAATTAAAGCTCAAATTTTCAAATTTAATTTCACCCTTATCTACGTTTAATTCTTTAGCCAACGGTGTATCTTTTATTTCATGGCTTAAAAGTAAAATCTCAACCATTTCTTTTGCATCCGCATATGCTTGATAAGCCTGCCTCACAACGCGGGTAAAACCCCATAATTGGTCAATTAAGCTTATTATATAAACTTCAAGTAAAACAAAAACTCCAATTGTTATCAAGCCTTGCTCCCAGTACTTGATTGCAAAATAAAACAGCAAAAATTGGATTAAAAACCCTAAAAACCCTTGCCCAGCTTCCATTATAGAATCTAAATTCCAGCTGAATTTTGTGGCTTTTGCTTGTTCGTTTGTTACCGATTTGTAACCTTTTGATTCAAATTTATAACCGTTAAAAAGTTGTATTGTGTTTTGGTTGGTTATTGTGTCAGAAAGGTAGCCCGTAGTTTTTGAATCTATTTCGGCCACCAGAATATCGTATTTTAATTTCCATCTTGAAAAGACAATATTAAAAAGTAAAAATACAAAAATCCAACCAGTAATGATCGCGGCAATCCATTTATTTATAAAAGAAACAACTGTAATTACAGAAATAATTTTAACAATTAAAGGAAGCACCTCCCATGTCAACCTGTCGCCCAATGTTTCAAAAGCTCTTGCAAACCGGTTTACCCTTTGAACAAGCGAACCTGTAAAATTATTGGTAAAAAAGCTATAAGAATGTTCCATTAAATAGTCGTATGATTGCTGTTTTAACCTTGCAATGGTTCCTGTTTGATATGAATTGTTAAGCAGTGTCGCAATACGATAAAACAGCCAAACAAATCCGTTTAAAACGGCTATTTGAATTATTATTGTAACCAGTTGCCCCGCAATTGCGCCCTTATCTCCCGGGGCTGAAATAGCGTCAAAAAAGTTTTTATAAAAAATTGGCACCACTATGCTTGTAATATTTGCCAAAACCATAAGAATAGCCAATAAAAACAAATTCCACTTTTGAGGTTTTGTTCCGTGCCAAAAAGCGCCCAAAACATTTTTGATTTTTACTTCAGGATAAGTAATTGATTTTTGCGTTTTTTCTACTGGCATAATATTATTTTTTGTGGTGCTTGCGCCGCGTAGCTCCGAACAAAGTGAGGAGCAAAATCTACGAATGTGGACCTGGGCAGAATCGAACTGCCGCTTCCTCGTTGCGAACGAGGTGTAATACCACTTTACTACAGGCCCAGATACAGTCCGAGAACAGTTCTCGGACTGTATATTTACTATGGATAAATGATAGTTGGCTCTAAATCAGTAATTTTTCCGCTGGTTTTATCAACAAGATAAACAAATCCACTTGAGATGCCTCCATTTACGGTTGGCTCTGGATTTTTAGTTTCATAAGTTATACGCCAGCCATCATTTTTTAAAACAGCAGATATATTAAATCTCGAAAAATCGTAATTTTCTCCATATTGATTTTTTAGCTCAGAAACTACAGTCTCTAATGCCTTGTTTTTAGAAATTTTAACTGATTCCGTATTTAATATTTTTTTGAAAGGATTAAACATAAAAACAATGACTAATATTAATAAAATTAAAATTGAGATTAAAATGTGATTTTAAAATCTAATGAAAATTTATAGAACATATTATTTATTTCATTAATAATTATTTTGTCGGGGTGTTGAGAATCGAACTCAAGCCTCAGACTCCCGAAGTCTGCATACTACCTCTATACTACACCCCGAATTTTACGTTACCCAGTATTTTTGCTTGGTCATTTTGTCTTGTTTTGTTTCAATTTCAGATTTTTCCTGTTTTGATTTTTCTGCCAAAGTCTTCAGTTCTTTATCGCTTAATTTTCCTAATTTTGCAACCTCTTTTTCTAAAAACTCTTTTGTATTTTTTTTAGGATCGTCTAAAACATAACCAAGCAAAACATCCAACATCTGACCGATTTTTGGACCGGGCTTTATTTCCAAAATTTCCATTATATCCTCGCCATTTACTTTTAACATTTTAGCGGAAATTGGGTCCTTTGAAACTTTTTCAATTAAATATTTCAAATGCCTCAATTTATAAGGTTCGGCTTTTGGAACGCCAGAACCAATTCTGTCTGCCTGCCTTACTTGCAACAACTCTTCCATATTCTCCGGTCCCACATTTTTTACAAGCCTTCTTACAGAAGCTTCGCCAACCTCGTCAACATTGTAATAAAACAAATGGAACCTTACTAATTTGGTAATTTTTTCAACATCTTTCTTTGGAAATTTTAAATTGTTTAAAATCTGAAATGTCATTTTTGCTCCCACAATTTCATGGTTGTAAAAAGTTGCGTTTTTCCCTTGGCCTGTTTTTACTTTTGGCTTTGCAATGTCGTGTAAAAGAGCAGCCAATCTTACATGCATATTAAATTTTTTCTTTGCAGTGTATTCTAAAGCCTTTACCGCGTGCTGATAACAATCATAAATATGATGCTTGTTTTGGCTTATTCCATAATTATCTAATAATTCTGGAATAATGTATTTTAGCAAATTTACTTCCCTCAATAATTCAATTCCTCCCGCAGGCCCTGAGCCCGCCGAAGGGTCAGCCATAATTATTTTTACAAATTCATCTCTAATCCTTTCTTTTGAAATTGCTTCAAGCCAAATGCTGTTTTTTTTAATTGCATTTGCTGTTTTTTCTTCTATAACAAAGCCAAGCGTGGTTGCAAACCTCGCCGCCCTTAACATTCGTAAAGCATCTTCCCCAAATCTCTCTTCTGCGCTTCCAACCGTTCTAATTATTTTATTTTTTAAATCTTTTTGCCCGGCAAAATTATCAATGATATTTTTTTTCAAATCCATTGCCATTGCGTTCACAGTAAAATCTCTGCGCGACAAATCTTCGTCCAAAGTTTTGGCGTATTTTACCTGGTCAGGATGGCGTTTGTCAGAATATTTTGCTTCAAACCTGTAGGTTGTAATTTCCACTTCAGGAATTTTAGAGCTTCCGGTGCGGGCAGTAACTGTTAAAAAACTGTTTTCATAAAAAGAATCTGGAAACACTTTTTGGATTTCTTCTGGTTTGGCATTTGTAGTTACATCCCAATCGGCGGGCTCTTTTTCCATTAAAAAATCACGAACGCATCCGCCCACAATATATGCCTCAAAACCAGCCCGTTTAAGGCTATCCATAATATTTTTAATCTCTTTTGGAATTTCCATATTTTATTTATTCTATCTTACTATTTACTTTTTTTCAATTTTCAGGTTTCTTTCATTTTGTGTGTCATTTAATTATTCTTGTGATCTTGGGGATATTATAACCAACTGCAATGTTTTTGCCTACGCACAATTATTGCAGTTAGATAATCAAAACTTTCATTCATAACAAATATTTATAATTTATAAGCGGTTTTAATTTTTTTAAACAAATCTATACCTTCCGCCTTTTCAGTAGTAAAAACGCTAATTTGTTTTTCACCTAACCCAAAAAAATCAGCTAAAATTTTAATTTCTTTTCTGCAATCAAATGGATGTAGCCATACGCTTTTTTGAGCAGAATAAAAACCCAGTTCTTTAAGCTTATATCTAAAAGCATTTCTTTGCGTTCTTTGTTTGTTTGGAATATCAAATGCCACGATCCTTATTTTACCGTCCCATTTTCTGGGCCTCAAAATTTTAAGCTCCATAACCCGATATTTTTTAATAACATTCAAACCCCTATCAGTAGGGATAATTTTAATATCATGATTATTTTTTTCAATAGTAATAAGCTTGTTCCGTCGCAAATAATTAAATGAATTGGTAAAAGTTTTTTTATTATACCTATCCGTTTTAAATATAACCTTGAATAAACGTTGGAGAAAAAACGGTGAAGTCGCGGCAATGGTTATCATGCCCGTAAAAACCAAATATCCTAAAATTTTTTTTGAAGTATCTGATTTCATTTTAGCATTTATTCAGTATAACCTACTGTAATGTTTTTGCCTACGCAAATTTATTGCAGCGATCAAGCCATGATTAATGTTATGGCACCACATATATTTTACCCTAGTATTTGCTTTTTTTCAATAAATTCGGTAAAATATATTAAATTGCCCTCGTGGTGAAACTGGATATCATGCTCGGCTTCGAACCGATCGTTCCGGGTTCAAATCCTGGCGAGGGCACAAAAAAAACATGAAAAAAATTATTTTATTTATTGTATTATTTTTACTGTTTTTACCTATGGTAATAATGTATGCTGAAGGTGCGATGGATGAAACTCCTCCTCCTATGCCTCCTTGTTCGGTCGCGGGCGATCCGAGCGCTACTGGGTTGGTGCCATGCGGATTAACTTGCAGTTGTACTATTTCAAATTTTTTTGTGATGCTGGGCAGAATCTTTAACTTTTTAATGACAATGATAGTTGCCCCCTTGGCAACCTTAATGTTAATAGTTGGAGGAATAATGATTTTAATTTCGGCTGGAAATCCCGGTTTGGCAACTAAGGGTAAACAAACTTTATATCTTGCAATTATTGGTATGGCATTGGCTTTTGGATCATGGGTGATAATTAATTTTATTCTAACAACCCTTGGATATGCCGGCGCATGGAACATTCTTTAATAAAAATTTACGCCCCCATAACTTAATGGTAAAGTAGCTGCCTCTTAAGCAGCCTATGAAGGTCCGATTCCTTCTGGGGGCACAAGGCTTTACAAAATAAATAAAATAGAGTACAATAAAAAATTATGAGTTTAACAACCAAAGAGAAAGCGAAAATAATAAAAGAAATAGGTATTAATGATAAAGATACCGGTTCTTCAGATGTTCAGATTGCTTTGCTTACTAAAGAGATAGACAAGCTGGTTTTGCATTTGAAAAAACATGCAAAAGATATTCACTCAAAGCGCGGTTTAATTGGAATGGTTATTAAAAGAAAAAAGCTTTTAGCTTATTTAAAAAAGGAAGACGAAAAAAGATACAACAAAATTATTAAAGAAATCGGACTAAAAAAGTAACTCATGCAGCCAAAACCAAAAGAACAAAGAGTTGAAGTTTTAATTGATGTTCAAAATTTGTACCACTCTGCAAAAAATCTTTACCACGCAAAAGTTAATTACCAAGAAGTTTTAAAAAACGCAATAGCCGGAAGAAAGTTTATTCGGGCTTTTGGCTATGTTGTGCGCACAAAAACTGGCGAGGAAGCGCCATTTTTTGATGCTTTGGGAAAAATTGGCATTGAAACGCGGGTAAGAGACTTGCAGGAATGGTACGGCGGAGCCAAAAAAGCAGACTGGGATGTTGGCATTGTAATTGATGCAATCAGAACCGCTCCCGGCTTGGATGTAATTATTTTGTGCTCGGGAGACGGAGATTTTATTGCTTTGGTGGAATATTTAAAAAACCAAGGAAAACGAGTGGAAGTTATGGCGTTTGGCAAAACAACTTCCGCAAAACTAATTGAAGTTGCCGATGAATTTATTGACCTTGACGACGGCCTGCCCAAATTTTTACTGAAGAAATAATGAATAAACTAGTTTTAGGTTCAATTGTAATAGTTATTGTTTTAATCGTCGCTACCAGCGGAATTTTTGCATGGCAGTATTTTGCGAAGCCAGAGACAAACTCTCAAAACGCTTTTAATTGGGAAGGCTATTACCAACTTGAACAGTTTGCTCCGCCGGATGAGGTATGGGAATATTCTCTTTTTATTTCAAGCAACGGAGGCAAATGGAAACTGCGACTTGATGTGGATGGCTACCAAACAATGGTAAGAATAAATGCTACTGCAAACAATATTGGAAATTCTTTGGATGTTGTTTTTGATTCTTATAATACCGATTCAGAAGATATAGATTTTATGGTGCCAAAATTATGGAAAAAAGGAGATGTTTTGTTTACTTTAACCCCTGTCCAATCAGGGATAGCCGTAGAATGGAAAAAAATGGAATCTAATTTATTAAAACCGAAACCACAAGAAAATATTTTCAAAAAAGTAAAATAATAAATTGCGGAGCCTCCTCAAATTTTTATTAAAGAAATAGTAATTGATTTTTAAGGCAAAATTTGGTAGGATTAATCATAATAATAAATCCTAAAAAATAAATTTATGGACGGAGATTTAATGAAAAATGCAGATATGCAAAAAATAGGTGCTGAAGGCCAAAAAATATACGAAGAGATTAAATCAAAATATGAACCGGCGCAAAACGGCAAGTATTTAGCAATAGAAGTTGATAGCAAAGATGTTTTTTTGGCAGACAGCACGGTTGAAGCAGTTGAAATGGCAAAAAAGGAACACCCAAACAAAGTTTTTTATATTGTTAGAATAGGTTTTGATTCTGTGCAGACCATAGCAAATTATATCTTAAATAATGATAAAAGGGACATTTATTAAAAACACTCCTCTTATTCAAATTTTCGTGGGATGGGGCCAAAATGTTGAGGCTCCTTTTGTAGTTTTAGACACGGGTTTTACAGGGTATCTACAAATTACTAAAAAAATGGCAGAAGAATTGGGGCTAAAAATAACCGGCGTCTTGCCAGTAGTAATTCCCAACGGGCAAATAATTAATGTCCCTACCGCATTTGCTTTTGCAAATATGGAAGGCGAGAAAAAGTATATGGAAGTTTTGATAGCAGATGGCTTGCCCTTGGCTGGAATAAGTTTTTTATCAAAATTTGGATACAAAGCAGAGGTGGATTGTAAAAACAAAACAATCGCGCTCGAAAAAGCATAAAAGCAGGGCCTCGCAGGTTAACATATGTTAACCTGAATGAGAAGAATAATATATCGCTACGCTAAATTTATGGCAAAATCATCAAAAAAATCTTCACGCGATAATTCTTCAGAAGCTGAAAAAAAGTTTTAAAAATACTGAAAGAGATTAAAAATCCGAAATCGCCGCTTAGAGTAATTGGATATTGTATAAGCGATAATGGAGAAACAAAAACCGAAATCGGATTCAAAAAAATAATTAATTGCGAGGCGCGGCGTACTAATTCATACTTATCTTTATAATTTTTATAGAAATAAGCATGCATTTGTACTTCGCTCTCGCCAAAAAAAATGGCAGTAAAAGATACGTTTGAAATAAAGGTTGGCTCGAAGCCAATTACAATTAAGACTACCAACTGGACCGAGCAAGCCTCTGGTTCTTGTTTGGTTAGTTGCGGAGAAACAGAGGTTTTGGTAACCGCTGTGTTAAGCCCGTTTTCAAGGCCCGACATAGATTATTTTCCTCTAACAGTTGAATACGAGGAAAGATTTTATGCTGCGGGAAAAATATTTGGCTCGCGCTTTATGAAAAGAGAATCAAGGCCAACAGAAGAAGCAATTTTAACCGGCAGAATGATTGACCGCGCAATAAGGCCGTTGTTTCCAAAAGATTTTAAAAAAGAAGTTCAAGTTGTTGTAACTTGTTTGTCTTGGGACGGTGAGAATGACCCAGACATTTTAGGCATGATTGGCGCCAGTTTTGCTTTGGCAACTTCACAAATTCCCTGGAACGGACCGCTTGGCGCAATTAGAATTACAAAAAACCCTTCGACTGGCGCTCAGGGCGAGTGGGTTTTTAATTCTAACTATACGCAAAGAAAAGAAAGTGAGCTTGATTTAACTTTGTCTGCAATTGAAAGACCTGCCCTGAGCCGAGCCGAAGGGGGCGGGGATATTTTGGTAAATATGATTGAAATGGGAGCAAAAGAAGTTGACGAAAAAGATGTTTTACAAGCCTACGAAGTTGCCAAAAAAGAATTAAAAAAAATAATTGAGGCGCAGATTAGCGCAATCAAAAAAATTGGGAAAACAAAAGATGTTTTTGAGCCAGCTGTTGAATTAGATATTGAAAACGAAATTAAAGAATGGCTTGGCGATAAATTAGAAGAAGCGGTTACTAACGCTCCAAAGGGAGAAAAAAATCTTGGAGCAACCGAAGTTTTAAAAGAAGAACTTATAAAATATTTGGCAGAAAAATATCCTGGCGAGGAAAACCTGCCTGCCGGCAGGCAGGGAAAAACAGGTCAGGTATTGGCCTATTTTGAGAAGGAGATAAAAAGAATAATTATTAGAAATATAATTGAAAAAGACCATAGGCCAGACGGCAGAAAATCAACAGAAATTAGGCCGTTGTCCTGCGAGGTTGCGGTTTTACCAAGAGCCCACGGAAGCGGAGTATTTTTTAGGGGGCTTACAAGAGTGCTTTCAATTTTAACTTTGGGCGGGCCCGGAGACCAGCAAATTTTGGAAGGCATGGAATTTGTGGGCAAAAAAAGATTTTTGCACCATTATAATTTTCCTCCTTTTTCTTCAGGAGAAACAGCCCCAATGAGAGGGCCTAAAAGAAGAGAAATCGGGCACGGAGCTTTGGTTGAAAAAGCATTATTGCCGATGCTTCCAGATGTAGAAAAATTTCCTTATACAATAAGAATTGTTTCTGAAGTTGTGTCTTCAAATGGTTCAACTTCACAGGCTTCTGTATGCGCTGCCTGTATTGCTTTAATGGACGCAGGAGTGCCAATTAAAGAGCCTGTGGCAGGAATTTCTATTGGTTTGGCAAAAGATGAAGAAACCGGAAAATATAAAGTTTTAACCGATATTCAAGGCCCGGAAGACCATTACGGAGACATGGACTTTAAAGTAGCAGGAACCAAAAATGGAATTACCGCAATTCAAATGGATATTAAGATAGACGGCATTGATAAAAAAATAATGGAAGAAGCTTTAAATAGGGCAAAAGATGCAAGATTAAAAATACTTGATATAATAAAGAAAGAATTGCCAGAGCCAAGGAAAAATTTATCTCCTTATGCGCCAAAAATCTTTTCAATGATGATTAACCCCGCAAAAATTGGAGAAGTTGTGGGACCAAAAGGTTCTGTAATAAATAAAATTATACAAGAGTGCAATGGTGTGGCAATTGATATTGAAGACTCGGGATTAGTTTGCATTACAGGACAGAGTCAAGAAGATGTGGACAAAGCCGCAAATTGGATTAAAGGAATTGTAAAAGAGATTGAGATTGGTGAAATTTTTCAAGGAACTGTCAGAAAAATTATGGACTTTGGCGCTTTTGTTGATATTTTAGGAGGACAGTCAGGGTTGGTGCATATTTCACAGTTAGTTCCCTATAAAATTAGAGGCGTGGAAGATGTTGTAAAAATAGGAGATGTGATTCCTGTAAAAGTAACTTCTATAGACGAATTAGGCAGAATAAATTTATCTGCCGTAGAGGCCGGCTTTAAGCCAAAAGCCCGCAATTAGAAAATCAAAACATGATCGAGCAAAAAACTGAACAAAAAATTAAGAATATCGTTGATAAAATTGTTAAAAAATATAAACCAGAAAAAATTATACTTTTTGGTTCTTTTGCGTGGGGAAATCCAAACAAAGACAGTGACGTTGATTTGCTGATTATAAAAAAAACTGAATTGTCATCAAGAAAATTAGCTCAAGAAATAGATGAAAGCTTATTTGAAAGAGAGATGCCAATAGATATATTAGTTTATTCTCCAAAATATTTAGAAGAGAGATTATCTTTGGGAGATTTTTTTATTAAAAAAATCATTAAAGAGGGGAAATTATTATATGGAACAAAATAACCTAAAATTAGCAACCGAATGGTTTGCCAAAGCAGACGAGGAAGAGCTTGCTTCAAATGCAATTTTAAAAGAAAAAGCTGGAGCAAGCGTTTTGTGCTTTCATTCGCATCAAATTGTTGAAAAGTATTTAAAAGGATTTTTAACTTTTAAAGAAAAACCATTTGAAAAAATGCATGATTTAATAAAGTTAACGGGATTAGTAAAAGAATTTATTCCAGAGCTTGAAAATTTTCATAAAGAAATATCTTTGTTAAATCGATACTATATTGAAACCCGCTATCCGGGTGATGCTCCGGAAGGTTTTAGCTGGCAAGAAGCCGAAACTGCTTTAAGTATTGCAAAACAAATTAAAAATTTCGTTTTAGAAAAAATTAAATAAAAAAATCATGCAAAAACAAAAAGGAATTTCAACCTTAATTGGCATAATAATTATTGTTGCCGTAGCGATTGTTGCCTTTGGCGGAATTTTCGTATATCAATATTTTACAGTAAAACCTCAACCAGATATTCAGACTGCCGAAACCGCCGGTTGGAAAACATATACAAATACTAAATACACTTTTGAAATTAAATATCCAGATGATTTTAAGGGTTCTGTATCAGCAGATTCAGCAAAAGCTGGCTTGTTCTTTTACGGCGAAAATCCAAAAAAATTAAAGATAGGGGGTACTTCGTTAACAAATTTGATCCAAAATCTTTAGGCTCTGGTATCAACGTAGGAACAGGAGAAAGTAGTTGGCAGATATTCGGGAATTGAAACAGAATGCAATTATGTTGAGCTTACTCCGGGAGTATATAAAGTTTATGCAGAACCCTTGGGCAAAAAATCAAACATTGTTAATTTTGAAATAACAAAATAATTAATTTTTAGGGATATAAAGAAAATATTTTATTCTTATACAGAAACTAAAATAAATGACAACTGAAACTGACGAGCAACAAGTAAAAGAATTTTTGAAAAGAGCTGAGGTCAGAACAATGCGAAAAGACCTTCAAAGGTTGAGGGAGTTTGATGCGTTAAAAGAAAGGGACAAAATAGCAAAGTTAAAAACCATTGAAGAGCAACAAATAGAAGCTGCTCAAAAACAGGAGTCCATCAAACAAAAAGTTCAAGAGAACATAGAAAAACAAAGAAGAGAAGAAGTTTTAGGCAAAAACACGCAAAAAGAAAGGGAGGCGGAAAAAGACCTGAAAAAATATGCAGATGAAGGAGAAAAACAGCAAATTTTTCTTTTGGAATCGGAGCGCGTAAAAATAGAAGATCAAATAAAAGATTTAGAAACAAAAAAAGAGCCTGAAATAGCTCTTCAAAAAAGTAAGCTTTTGTCTTTGCAATATGCCCAAGAAACCAAACTTAAAGCAATAATAGAAAAAGAAGAAAAGATTGAAAACGAGCAAAAATATATTGAAGAAAAAGAAAGCTCTAGCGGCATTTCATCAGAAAAAAAGGCTTTGGAGTCAAGAAGATCGGACCTTGAAAAACAAAGGCAGGAAATAGAAAAAAAGAGATGGGCAATAGAAAAAGATTTGGCAACAATAACAGACCAAATAAAAGCCGCAGATCAACTTTCAGAAACCATTTTTAATGAAAAAAATGTTTTGCAGGGCAAGATAAAAGATATTGACAATTCTTTAAGAGGAACCTATTCTGGTGTAATATCCAGAGAAGAAGAAAAAAGAAGGGGTCTACGAGAAGAGCAAAAAATGCGCTCGGCCGAATTATCAAAAGAACATGCTAAAATGAATGAAAGAGTTCAAAGGGAACAATGGGCCGGCCTGCCTGCGCAGGCAGGCATACCCGCCCCCATAAAAAAGGGCGTTATAAGCGAAAAGCTGAAAAAATCGTTTGAGGCCGAAGAAGAACAAAGAAAAAAGTTTATGCAAAATATCGAAGAACAGTCAAGCGAAGAAAATAAAAAATAATAGTAAAAAATTTTAAAATGCAAAGTAAAAAAATTGAAGAGTTAAAAGCGAAATTAGAAAAAGAAAAAGAGTCTTTAGAAAAAGAATTAAAAAGTTTTGCTACAGAAGATAAAGATTTAAAGCATAATTGGGACGCAAAGTATCCAAACAGAGAAAATGGAAATATGGAAGAGGAGGCAGATGAAATGCAAGAGTACGACAATCTTGTTTCTCTTGAGCATAATCTAGAATTAAAATTAAGGAATGTAAATTCAGCTTTAGAAAAAATTAAAAATAATAAATACGGAGTCTGTGAAAAATGCGGAAAAGATATAGAAGAAGCAAGGCTGGGAGCTGTGCCAGAGGCTAAACTTTGCATGAAGTGCAAAGGGTAATCTTTTAAAATAAAAAAGCATATTTTTGCAACGCCCGCCAAGCCCCTGCCGGCAGGCAGGCACGGCCAGCCCGAATTGCAAAAATATGCTTTTTTATTTTATTTTAAATTTATTGCTGTGCCAACAGGATATTTTGACAAAGGATTTTTGGCTCCCGTAACACCAAAATGCACATGACATCCAGTAGAAATGCCGTCTCCCACAGCGCCAGTTCCCCCACCCATTAAAGCAATTCTATCGCCAACATTTACTTTGTCTCCTGGTTTTACAAAAATTGTCATCAGGTGCCCATAATAAGTAGAAACATTACCCGAATGTAAAATTGTAATATAATTTCCTCCGCCAAAATTCCAGCCGTATTTTACCCTTTGTACGGTGCCAGAAGCGGCAGCATAAACAGCTGTTCCACATTTGTTGGCAATGTCTACGGCATTATAATAATGAAGTCCTTGGCTAATGCGCCCCTGAGTTGGAAAAATAAAGAAATTATCAGCTAATGGAACTTCAACATGCACAGGACCGGTTACTTTTGGAGGCATAACTCCTCCAGGAATAACCAAAACGTCTCCAATAAATATATCGCCCTCGTCTGAAAGCCCGTTAAAAGCAACCACATCATCAACTTTTGATTTATATTTTTTACTTAAATCTGATATTGTGTCTCCAGACTTTACGACATAAATAATTCCGTCAATCGGCAATATAACCAATGTCTGGCCAACTTTAATTGTTGAAGAGCTTGTCAGGCTATTTGCCCAAAGCAAAGTATTTACAGAAATTGCATAATTCTGGGCAATTGTTTGCAATGTATCTCCGGGCTGTACGTTATATTCAACAACATCTTTTCTATCTTGATTAGAAGTTCCCAGCATGTCGCCCAAAACTTTTGGCGTTAAAACTTGCGTAGTAGAAACTCCTCCTAAAGTATTACCCTGCACAATTTTTAAATCTGGAGTTTCCATTGCCAAAGCCTGTGTCTGGCCGAAAAAAAGATCTCCTTTATTGGCGCTATCTAATTTTAAAAAAGAATTTAAAAACGCGTTCTTACTGTTAATCAAACCATTAGAAACCGCAAAGCTGTTACAACCAAGATATATTACTCCAAACAAAACAACGGCTGTAAGGCCGAAATAAAACAAGGGGTTTTTAAATAGTCCCTTAAAATTGGCTCGTTTTGAGGCTTCTTTTATTTTGTTAAATATTTTTAACAACTTACTGATATTTTAACATTTTCATAATCCGCAGTCAAGAATCTTATGCACAATCTATCCCCTGTGATATAATGCCTTAATGAACTTAACTTCTCCCACAAATATAAAAGAACTTCTTACAAAATATGAAACTAGGCCGGCAAAGGGTTTGGGCCAAAATTTTTTAATAGATAAAGATGTTTTAAACAAAATTATTGAAACCGCAAGTTTAAAACCAACTGACACTGTTTTAGAAATTGGCCCGGGAATTGGAACCTTGACTCAAGAACTGGCAAAAAACATAAAAAGGGTTATTGCCGTAGAAAAAGACAAAACAATGTGCGCAATTTTGGTAGAAACCCTAAAAGATTATAAAAACATAGAGGTTCTAAACGCCGATATTTTAAAATTTGATAATTTCAAATTGATTTCAAATTTCAAATTTCAAATTTCAAATTATAAGGTAATCGCCAACATTCCCTATTATATAACCTCTCCTGTAATAAGAAAATTTCTTGAAGCCGAAAATAAGCCAGAGTTTATGGTTTTAATGGTGCAAAAAGAAGTAGCGCAAAGAATATGCTCAAAACCGCCAAACATGTCTTTGCTTTCTGTGTCTGTGCAGTTTTATGCTGAACCAAAAATTATTTCTTATGTTTCAAAAAATTGTTTTTGGCCTGCTCCCAAAGTAGATTCTGCCATAATCAAAATCACCCCGAGCAAATTGCGGGGTCCGACCCCGCAATTTGCTAGCCTGTTTTTTAAAATAGTCAGAGCCGGTTTTTCCCAACCCAGAAAACAACTGGCAGGCAATTTACTTGCCCTGAGCCGAGCCGAAGGATCAAAATCGCTGAAATTAAGCAAAAAAGAAGTGGAAGAATGGCTGAAAAAAAACGGCGTTAACCCAACCCAGCGCGCCGAAACGCTATCTATTGAAGACTGGAAAAACCTCTCCAATAACTTCCCGGTCTAAGCCGGGCTTAGACCCAAAAATTATGCCAATAAGAAAAGTACAATTTACGCCTGGAGAATTTTACCACGCTTTTAATCGTGGAAATGGAAGACAAAATATATTTAACAGCGACAGAGACCGATATAGGTTTCTACAGGCGATTTATCTTTCTAATTTTAGTAAAACAAAACTGAATATAGGCTTTTTAGAAAGACATAAAAATGGATATACTTTGGCTGATATAGAAAAAATTACAAAAGAAAATAAAATCCTCCGAGATCCTTTAGTTAAAATCTGCGCAGATTGTTTAATGCCTAACCATTTTCATTTTTTATTGCAAGAATTAGAAGAAAATGGCATCACAAAATTTATGCAAAGGCTGGGCACTAGCTATGCAAAATATTTTGTTACAAAATATGATCGTCCTGGAAGTTTATTTCAAGGACGGTTTAAGGCGGTACATGTAAAAACAGACGAACAATTGCAATACTTGATAGCTTATATTAATGCCATTAACCCTGCACAACTCGCCGAGCCACAATTAAAAAACGATGGCATCAAAAATTTTAAAAGAGTCTGGGAAAAAGTTGATAGCTATAAGTGGAGCACTCATTTTGAATTTACAAATAAAAGGGAATCTATCCTCGTTGACAAGGGATTATTAAAAAAGTTTTTTCCAACCACAAGGTCTTATTACGATTTTATAAAAAATATATTACGCGGAAAAGAAAACAGAATATGGGCATCAATAGATAATCTAACTCTTGAATAAAATTTAGGCGGGTCTAAGCCCGGCTTAGACCCGCCGGCTTAGACCAAAAAATTTCAAGCCTTAAAACAAAACAAGACCCACATTTTAAAAAGCCTAAACTATTTTGACGATGCCGACAAAGAGGCAAGCCTAAAAATGATTAAGAGCGTTCAATGGAAAGGAGTAAAATCATTTTTTCAACAGGAAGTCAAAAGAATAAGCAATAAAACTTTTTATTCTAAATAAAATCTTTTCCCCAGTTCCGCAAAGCGGAACTGGGGAACTTTTTATATTTCTGCCGACAGACAGGTGTGGATAACTCTTGACTATTTCAAAAATTTTAGAGGGTGTATAATAAAAGAATTTATCTTTTGATTATGTCTAACTTTTTCTCTTCACTTTTAAAACTAAAAAATGTCTGAAGAAAAAAACAATTTTGCATATATTGACGGAGCGAACTTGTATAAAGGAATAATCAGCTCTGGATGGAATATTGATTTTAAGAAATTTAGAAAATGGCTACTTGATAAACATCACGTTTCAAGGGCATACTACTTTATTGGTATGATTCCCGAACAGAAATTTTTATATGTCTCCCTGCAAAAAGCTGGCTTTACTTTAATTTTTAAAGAAGTTATTTATGAGGCAAGTGGAAAGCCAAAAGGGGATTGTGATGCCAATTTAGTTTTACAATCTGCTATTGATGCTTTTGAAAATAATTGCGACAAACAAATTTTGGTTTCTAGTGATGGCGATTATGCAAGTTTGGTTAAGTTTTTAATTTTAAAGAAAAAAATTAAAATAATTTTAGCACCGAGAACCAGTAAAGAATGTTCTATTTTATTAAAAAGGACAGGTGTGCCTATAACTTATTTACAGGATGTAAAAAATAAAATGGAATTTATAAAAAAAGCCCCCAACAAGGACGAAACCTCACCAGGGTCTTTTTCATAATAAATCTATTTTAAGTATAGCAAATTATAATTCTATGTCAAGCCCTTGTATTGCACCTATACTTACTGTTTCAAAAATTTCAGAGGGTGTATAATAAATAAATTTAACCGGGTAAAGAATTTATCTATAAATAAAAATATGCTGGAAAATGAACCAGAAGAAAAAAATCCAGATCAGGTTGTTGATAATGCTGTAAAAGAGCTTGAAAATGAAGATGCAGAAGATCCTGTTATTTCTTCGGCTTGGGCAGAATTAATCAAAAAGTTTTGGAAAGACGAGGAGGGCGGAATTAAAACTAAATCACTTTTAAAAGCGGGTAAAACAACTGGCATTGTAGCTGGCGTTTCAGCGGGCGCAGGGCTTTTTCTTTCTTATAAGGTGCTTCGCGGAGCCTACGAATTTGCCAAAAAATCTATACAGGGTAAAATTGGTTTTAGCGAAGGATACGAAATTGGCCAAGAAATGTTTTCACTTGACGATAAAAAAGATAAAAAATAATGCAAGATAAAAACACTCCGGATAATTTGACCCCCGAACAGATAAAATTAAATTCAAGAATTTTTGATTTAATTTTGGGCAGAGTTTTAAAAAGAGCGTATTTAGATTTTGACGAAAAAATCAAACAGAGCGTAAAAGAATTTACTATTTCCGATGAAAATAAATCTAAAACCAAAATCGGCTTTTAAACCGCGGACAGGCAGCTTCCGCGGTAGAACACTTGCCAACTGCTACCTTTCCAAAATCTTAAAAATGCAGTAAAATAAAAGAATTTATCAGGCAAATGGAAAAAAGTACTGCACATAAATTTGATAATGTTGCAAAAATATACAATACTCCCATTTTTCAACTCTATTACTTGTGGGCTCATAGGGTTTGCATCAGTTTTTTAAAAAATTATATTGAAGATGGGTTTAAAATATTAGATGTTGCCTGCGGAACTGGAATTTTTCTAGAAAAAATAAGCAAAGAAAGAAAAAATCTTCAACTTTTTGGGATAGATAATAGTGAAAAAATGATAGCTATTGCCGACAAGTACCCAGGTGTAGCGAATTTTAAAATTGCGAGTGCGGAAAAAATACCATTTGAAGATAATTCTTTTGATTTAGTCACTATTATAGATGCGTTTTATTATTTTCAAGATAAAGAGGCTGTGTTAAAAGAGTGTTTTAGAGTATTAAAACCCAACCAATATTTGTTTCTGTTTTATATAGGTGCCGATCTTTTTCCAAAATTTTTAATGAAAGAAATAAAAATTGCCTCTCGATTATTGCTTTACAATACAGAAAAATATTCTACGTTTATTAGTATAAATAAATTAAAAAAAATAACTAATACAACCAATTTCTCATTAGCCGTCAAAAAAATGATAATAATGCACCGGTTTATTCTTCTTAAAAAGGGCCGAATTTAATTTTATGTTTCAAAAAATTAAAAACTATTTTTTGCGATTTAAACAGAGGGTAAAATTTTGTTTTTTGCTGATTTCTAATCCAAAAACACGGGAGTCAGGACTCTTGCCTATTATTGCTATTGGCTGGGCGCTTTTGCAGCTTGGCGGAATGATCTTTGTAGGTCATCAGGTGGCAAAATTTTTAGAAGGAGACCCAAAATTTTTCTTTGCTATTTTAGAGGCTATGGCCTCATTTTTATTTACTTTTTCCCAAGCATGGGTAGCTATAGCTTCAAATGCGCTGGATGCTGCAATTCAATCATGGCTTACTGCAAATATCACAGGTACTGCCACTTCTTTAGCCGGATGGGTGATGATAAGAGATTTGGCTAATATGTTTATTGTTTTAGGTTTTGTTGTCGTAGGAATAGCTTTTACTTTAAGGCTTGAATCTTATGGATCAAAAAAAGTTTTAAAAAATTTAATATTGATTGCGCTTTTAATTAATTTTTCACCATTAATTTGTGGAATAATTATAGACACTTCAAATATTTTAGTTAAATTTTTACTGGCTAGTGCTAATCCAAATGGTATGATAATGGAATTTAAAGAATTGTCAAACAATATGGTGACTGGCGCAATGGCGCAAGACCCCACCGCTCTTTCAACTATAGAGAAAAAGTTAGCGGCTTCCGCATTGGCTCTGTTTTTAAATCTGATGATAATAGTATCTTTTTTTACTTATGCAGTTTTGATCATAGCAAGGTATGTTATGCTTAATATTCTTTTTATGTTTTCGCCACTTGCGTTTATATGTTATATATTTCCTTTTACACAACAATATGCTAAAACATGGTGGGATAACTTTTTGAAGTGGTGTTTTATGGGCGTTGTCGGATTCTTTTTTATATGGTTTGCTACTAAAATGCTGGCATTTTGGCAAACTACCCCAGAAGCATGGGGATATAACCATGTTTTGGTAATCTTTGTGATTTTAATGGCTGGATATAAATTTACCAAAGCCAGCAGTGCCATGGGCGCGAGCATGGCAATTGGATTAGTGTCAGGAGTAGCAGGTTACGCCAGAGGAAGAGTTACCGGCGGAGCGAAAAAATTAGGCGGATGGGGAATGCAAAAATTACGTGGTGCTAAACCGGAAAAGCCAGGAGATAAAGAATATATTGGTGGAGCCGCAGGAAGATTTTTAGAAAGATTAAATTTGCGAAAAACTGGAACTACGGCTACAAATGAAAACGCCAGAGTGTCAGCAAGGCAAAAAGAAATGGAGGCCGCTCTTGGCAGTGGAAATGCAACAGATAAGGCAAGGGTTCAACAGTTAGCCAAAACAGGAACTGGCGTAAAAAGAGTTGCCGCTTTGGGTGCAGTAATATCTGCTGGACAACTCCACGAAACATTCAAAGATACTGCTTCGGGTATAACAGATCTTGCCGCAATAGACCAAGGACTGTCATATGCAAATTCATTTGGTGCAGGCAATCTGAGAAAAGAAGCAGCTAAAAAAATGCCTGCGTTAGAGGCACTCAATAAACCTGTTGTACAAAAAATAAAAGACAGTCATCCAAGATGGACAACAGATCAGGCCCAACACGAAGCCGTTGTGCGGGCTGTTGTAAAAATGCCCGAAGAATCATTAGATAGAGATTTTGTTGATTCTGTAGACCATACAGTTATTAGAGATGCTGGAGAGAGAATGACAAAAAGAAAGAGAGAAACTCTTAAAAAAAATACTTTTGAATCAGTGTCGCAAGAAAGAAAAGCACTAGCTCCAAATAGAGCTGCTAGAGCAGCATTAACCCCAGAATTACTTGCTAAGTGGAGAGACCTAGCTGGAAAAGAGCGGGCAATTGGACAAATAACAATATAACCCAAATAATAACAACTATGGAAAATAATAATCAAAAAATAATAGTTTTTGACGGCGGAAAAGATCCTAATGATATTATTGAAAAAATTTTAAAAAATAATAGTCTTGAAGAAACTATAGACGATTATTTTGATAAAAAAGACCAAAAAAAAGAGCCATGGACAGATACCCTATATAGATCATCAAAAAACCTTGCTTCTAATAATTTAACGGAAGAAAATTTTATTTTGACAATTCAAAAACAATTAAATATTTCTGAACAAATAGCAAAAAATATACTAAAAGAAATAAAAGAAAAACTTCTGCCTTTAGCCAGGACTCTTAGTAAAGATGAAATAGAACAAGAAGCTAACTTTGAAATGCCGATTAAGCCCATAGAGCGTCCAATTGGAGTAACTGAAACACTATCGCAAACAAAAAAAATTATAACAAAAAAAAATACGCCAACTAATTCAGCACCCCCAATGCGCGAGACGCCTTCAGAAAATAAAAAACAGATAAAAAAAATAGAGATTCCAGTTATTCAAAAAAAATTTGTTCAACAACCAAGAAGACAAAGTGATACATATAGAGAACCGATTGAATAATAATTATTTTGAAAATTTTAATAAAATAAGAGGACCGAACATCTTGTTCGGTCCTTCTCTTATGCCCTGCATAAGATCTTTAGACTCAGTCGTCCGATCCGTCTAGGTCGGTCTCTAACTCATCGTCAGTCATATCCTCCGTTTTTTTTGTTCTTCTTCCTTTGCCTCCTTTTTTGGTTTTGCCGTTGGGGTCTCCAGTACCGGGGTCATTTTCGTCCTTGATGTTTTTGCCGGCAACTGCGCCTATGATGGCCGCAGCAATACTGCCAGCAATTCCAGCGACAGAACCGCCTGCAAGAGGTTTTCCTCCGCTAGTGAGGTCAACCTTGCGCTCTTGAACAGTCTTCCGGCTGCGATTGATCTGGTCAGCCAGAAGAGCCCTCTGCTCTTGGTATTCTCCGGTTTCACGGAGCCTCTTCTTTGTGGCGGCCATGGTTTCGCCGTCCTCCATCTCGCTTTTGACCCACTTTTCCATAGCAATATCAATGGGTCCGGCGGCCTTTCTAGACTCGGCAGCAGCAGTTGCCTCCGCAGCATCTTTTTCCCTCTGCGCTTTGTAGGGCGCAAGAGTAGTTGCCCGCCAATCTTCTGGCGGATCAACACTTCGAAGCTCTGCTGACTTAACTCTTATTCCATAGTCGTCAAGCAGTTTTTGAACTACTGATCGGCCTTTTGAGCAGTCGTTCAGCGCCGCCCAGAGACGTTGGCTGAAAGTTGCCCGTTCCTGTTCCTTGCCCGTGTCCCGTCCGACAATGTCGTCATCGTACGAGACTTGAACAAGTATGTCGCGGAAACAAGGCATGATTTCGCTGTTCATAACAGAGTACCAATCGCTTACCCTAAAAAAGGCTTTGCGATAGTCCTCAAGAACAGCAATAATCGCCAAAAATCCAGACAAGGGCAGACCATGGCTATCCTCCTCGTCCTTAAAAGGAAAAGCGTATGCATAGTCGGTGGTCTTGAAACTGCTGACATCTTTGTCTTCGTGAGGCTCGGCTTGAGGCTTGCCGTCAGGACCAGTCACACTCTTTAGAAACATCATCTTGCGTTTGTAAAGAGTGTTAACGCCTGGCAAACCCATCCAATGCCAGCCAGGTCCAACAATCTTGCAGAACTTACCTTGATGCAAAATGATTTTGCACCACCCTTGCCCAACTTCAGTCAACAGGATGTTGTTTTTGGCCAAGGCGTAAATACCGTAGTAAACCGCCAGCGCAACAAAGGGGAACACGACTAGCGAAAACAGCCAGAATTTGGGGTCCAGAAACGTTTCCATCTCAACTCTCCTTCGGTTTGGTATGACCCGCCTAAATAGCGGATGTCAAAGGTCACATTTAGGGCAAGAGAAACACTCTCAAGCCTACCTTTTGATTATAGCATATTCAAATAGCCTTGTCAAGATGTTGATATCTCCTTGTTGATTGCTCTTTTTTATGCGTGGTATAATAACAGAATGAATTTGAAATTTACAATTTGAAATTTGAAATCAATTTTAAATTATTCAAGTTTGCAAATTTTTAAATTTATTTTTTGAATATTGAATTCAAATTTCAAATTTCAAATTAAAAATTATCTCTATGGAGCAATATCCAATACCGCAATTTATTGAAGTAGAAGGAAAAATCGCTTTCTTTATTTCTTTCAGGCAATTTTTTTATTTGGTGGGAGCCGGTGTTGTTTGTTTTATATTATATTTTATTCTCCCGTTTTTTCTTTTTATGTTGGCGTCGCTTGCAATTGGATTGGTTGCCGTGGTTTTGGCATTTGTCAGCGTAAACGGAATGCCTATAATAAATATTATTTTAAACTCAATTGGTTTTGCTACGGGAACCAAAGATTATACTTGGAAAAAGAAAGAATCTCCTTATCCTTTTAAAACAATAAAAAGAGCGCAAATAAGAAAAATAGATGAGGGCCCGGTTTTGAAAGCTCAAACAAGCAGGCTAAAAAAAACACGCACAGATGTGGAATTGCGAACGAAATGAATTTGAAATTTACAATTTGAAATTTGAAATCAATTTGAAAATAGTAAATGACATAATTTGAAAACAAACGAGAATATAATTTAGAGGATAGAACAGTACAATTTTCAGGCGAATTAATAACTTTTTGTAAAGCTTGGCAAAAAAATGTTATAACTCTTCCGCTGATTAATTAGTTGATAAGATCAGGGACAAGTATTGGAGCAAATTACCGAGAAGCCAATGGCGGTTCAAGTAAAAAGGATTTTCAAAATAAGATATTTATCTGTAAAAAAGAGGCTAAAGAAACACTTTATTGGCTAGAATTAATAGGAAAATCAGTTGACGAAGAAAAACAAAGACAAAAAGCTCGTGAACTTTGGCAAGAGACAAAAGAATTAACATTAATATTTAGTAAAATTGCCCACTCAACGAAAAATTGAATTTAGTGTTTTAAAATTTCAAATTTCAAATTAAAAATTCACAATTATGGCAGAGACTGCAACACAAGCATTTTTAGAAATAAAAGATATTAGAGAGGGAGTTTTGCTTTTAAAAAACAGCTCTATTAGAGGCGTTTTAATGGTTTCATCTTTAAATTTTGCCTTAAAATCTGAGGAGGAGCAAACTGCCATTGTTTATGCTTTTCAAAATTTTCTAAATTCTCTAGATTTTTTCTGCCAAATTGTTATTCAATCAAGAAACATAAATATTACTCCATATTTAGACGGCTTAAAAGATTTAGAAGATAAACAATTAAATGACCTGTTAAAGAAACAGACAATTGCCTACAGGGAATTTATAAAAAGCATGGTGGTGGGAGATACTGTTATGACAAAAAACTTTTATGTTGTTGTTCCCTACACTTTAATGGAAATTTTAGGAATAGGGTCTGCGGGAAAACTATTTAATATTTTTAGCCAGAATAAAAAAGACCAAAATAAAGAAATGAACGACGCAGATTTTCAAAGGTGCAAAACCCAGCTTTGGCAAAGAATGGAATTTTTAGCTATGGGGTTGCGAAGATGCGGGTTAGAAGCCATACCATTAACAACTCCCGAGTTAATAGAACTTTTTTGGGCGATACATCATCCGGAGCAGGCAGAAATTGGATATTACCCGGAAATTCTACCTGAACTACTTAAATAAAGTTTTCAGAGAGGCCCGACCTCCCCGAAAACTTGCATGCAGATTTTTAGGAGGTCGGGCCTCTTTTAAACTTTTATGAATTTGCCATTTTTAGACAGTTTAATGGGAAAGAAAAAAGACGATGTATTGGAAGAAAAAATCTTTGAAGAAGAAGCTTTTGATGTTCGCGATATTATAGCGCCTCCGTATATTGGCATTGCTCAAGACCACATAAAACTTGGCGAGAGATTTACCAAATCATTTTTCATTTTTTCTTATCCAAGATATTTAAATACCGGATGGTTTTCTCCGGTTATTGATTTAAATACTCCTGTGGATATTTCGTTTTTTATTCATCCTATAAGCAGCGAACTGATATTAAAAAAATTAAGAAAAAAAGTAACTGAAGTTTCTTCAGAAATTTTAGAAAGAGAAGACAAGGGGCTGGTAAGAGACCCGTCTTTGGAAACCGCTTACAAAGATATTGAAAATTTAAGAGACAAATTAATGACGGCCCAAGAAAAAATGTTCAGGTTCGGGCTATATATAACTATTTATGAAAATTCAGAAAAAGAATTAAAAGACACAGAACTAACCTTAAGATCCATTTTTGAGTCGAGACTAATTTATATAAAGCCTGCTCTGTTCAGGCAAAAAGAGGGTTTTATTTCTTGCAACCCGTATGGATTAGATTTATTAGATGTTCACACGCCAATGGATACCGAACCCTTATCAACTTCTTTTCCTTTTATTTCTTTTGACTTAAGTTCTAACGAAGGAATTTTATACGGAATCAACCGCCACAACAACTCTTTGGTTTTGTTTGACAGATTTAGTTTGGAAAATGCCAATTGCGTTGTGTTTGCAAAATCCGGTTCGGGCAAGAGTTTTATGGTGAAGCTTGAGATTCTGCGTTATTTAATGCAGGGGGTAGATTGCATAATAATTGACCCAGAAAACGAATATGAAGCCTTGTCTGATGCGGTTGGCGGATCTTTTTTCAAAATTTCTTTGAGCTCGCCAAGCCACGTAAATCCTTTTGACTTGCCAACGCCCGGCCCAGACGACGATCCAAGTGATATTTTAAGGTCAAGCATTATTAACCTTGTAGGATTATTAAGAATTATGCTTGGCGGACTAACCCCCGAAGAAGACAGCATTTTAGACGAAGCCTTAACTGAAACTTATGCCGTAAGAGATATAACCCCGGAATCCGATCCAAAAACCTGGCAGAACAATACGCCGTTAATGTCTGATTTTGCCGAAGTTTTAGAAAGCATGGCGGGAACAGAATCTTTGGTAAAAAGAATTAAAAAATTTATTAAAGGAACATTTGCTGAATTCTTTAATCAGCAATCAAATATTGCAATAGATAAAAGTTTTGTTGTTTTTGGCATAAGAGATATGGAAGAATCATTAAAACCGATTGCTCTGTATATCATAATGCGATATGTGTGGAATATTGTGCGCACAAAGCTCAAAAAGAGAATTATGGTAATTGACGAAGCCTGGTGGTTAATGCAATCAGAAGACGGAGCTTCGTTTCTGTTCGGCTTGGTAAAAAGAGGCAGAAAATATTGGCTTGGAGTTACCACAATAACGCAAGATGTGGCCGACTTTATGAAATCCGAATATGGCAAAGCAATTATTACAAACTCCTCTCTGCAATTTTTATTAAAGCAATCGCCAGCTACAATTGATATTGTGCAAAAAACTTTTAATTTAACCGAACAGGAAAAGTTTTTACTGTTAGAAGCGGCTGTCGGAGAAGGCTTATTTTTTGCAGGCAAAAAACATGTGGCAATTTCTGTGGTGGCGTCGCAAACCGAAGACCAAATTATTACCACAAATCCTCAGGAACTTTTAAACATTAAAGAAGCAAAAAGAAAACTAGAGAATGGCTAAAAATAGAAAATTTCTTTTACTGCTTTTTTTTATTAGCGCATTTTTAAATGTGTCTGGTTTTGCCTACCTGCCGGTAGACACGGTTTATGCCCTTGAAACATCTTATCCTTCTATTTTGGGCGTTTCTGTAAATGACACCTCAACTTTTCCTGAATACGCAAGGTATTTTTTTACTTTTGGAATATCTATTTCTATAACTTTAGCGGCTCTTGTAATTATATTTGGCGGAATTTATTATTTAATTTCTTTAGGAAGAGGAAAATTTACAGATGAAGGAAAAGAGTGGATAAAAGCCGGAGTCTTGGGGCTTTTTTTAATACTTGGCGCCTATTTAATTGTTTATACAATAAACCCGGACCTGACTGTTTTTAGATTAGATAATTTAGACCAAATTAATTTTAATCCTTTAAACCCCAACACCCCGACGCCCGGCCAAAAAACCACGACTTATAATGAAATACCTATTGGGTCTTCGGTTGAAAAACTTCTTACAAAACAAATTGGCTGTTATGCTTTTGATGAAAATGGCGATCCTATAAAAGGAGAAAAAATGGAGGCTTTACCCTGCCAAGACGATATTTGCCATTCAGTAGCCCCTAATGCCCAACCAGAACAAATTGATGCTCCCACATTTTTAAAAAATGACAGGGTAGAGTGTGCAATAAATTTAGAAGCAGGCATAAAAGCAAAATTAAAACAAATAAAAGAACAAATAATTGACCCATTAATTGATTTAATGAACAACAATTGCAATTGCACGGGCGACATTCCGGAGGCGGATAGGGCAGACAGCGTTTTTAATAAAAACTTTTACGGCGCAAGTCTTCTCGCTGCAAATGACGCAAATTCTGAAGACCCCACCAAGTGCGATGCCAGTTGCAATATAGAAAACGGCTGCGACGAGTATAGGGGCGAGTGCGCAGAAAATACTATAATTACAAACGAAAATTGCAGCGGAGACTGCAAAGAAAAGGGCTGCAAGCCTAAAAATTCGTCAGACAAGCTTTGCTGCCAAAATCCAGATAACACAAAAAAAACAATAGAAAATACATTAAAATTGCTCGAATCTGACCCCAGCCACCAAAATTATACATCTAATCTTACCAAATCTTATGTTTATGACAACGATGACGGATACATATCTGTTATTAATATTGAAAATTGGAAAAAATTAAATCTAGGAGAGCAATTTTATTTTCTAACCGAAAAATTAAATAGTTTGCAACAAGGCGTTGAAAACGACAGCCAGCTTTTAGCAAACCAGGCAAGCCAATTAAATAAATGTTATTTTGCCGTAACCGCCGTAGATTTGGCAAATTTAATAAAACAAACCAATCAGAGCGAAAATTTAATAATGGTTAATGGGGAGCAACTTTCTAAATATTGCAAAGCTTTTAACTACTCAAATTCAAGCTGTTATAAAAAATGCCAAGATATGTGCCCAGATAACCAAGGCGTGACTTCTTGTGTAAGCAACTGCCCCAACTGCGCAAGTGATGATTCTGATTGTTTAAAAAAACAGACAAAGTGCATGGGAGGCTGTTTAGATAAAAAAACCTGCCCTAACAGCCCGTTTGGCAATCTTGGCGAATGTATGAATTCCTGCTCTGATCAGTGTTTAGAAAATTGCCAAAAAATATATTCTGAAAATTCTGACGAGCTTAATATATGCCAAACTCAATGCCAAAGCAATTCAAAGTGTCTGGCGGAAAATGTGCCTGCCTGTATTTTTTCACAAAGCGGCCCGGACAAATGCGCCGATACAATACAAAATAATGATGCGGAAAATTTAGATTATTGTATAAACAGATCATATTACTCGTGCAAATACGGTTCTTATCAAAATGCGGGCTACGTTGATTGCGCCAACGGATATGGGTGCGCAAAAACAAATGGAGCATACCCGCCGTTTTTAAAAAGCAGTTTATTTTCTTCTTCATACTTATTTCAAAATCCAGAAAAAGAAAGATGCCAGAATAGTTTTCAACAATGTTTTACAGATAAAAATGTTAGAAAAACCTGTAAAGAAGTATATCCTGAAACGGCAAAGTGCCCTACGTTATCAAGCTGTCCTTACTGCCCGTGCACCAGCCTTGAAGATAAAACTTTAAAATTTACTCCTTTACCTCAAAAAACCGGCAGATGCGAAGACGACAATAACAATAATTCTTTTACAATTACTGGTTATCAAATTGTGGGGCCAGAATGCGGAGAATATTCCTTTAGCAGCGACCCTCTGACTTTTTATTGCCAGCAAGACTGGTGGAACAATGACAAAGAAAAAAGAGAAACACCTATGGGGAAAGAAAGATTTTGCCCCAAAAATAGCGAAATTCCTGTGGGCCAGACAATTGATGATGCTCAAAAATGGGCCTCTGAGTTTATGCAAAAAATAGATGATTTTAAAAAGGTTATTCAAAAAGAAGTTGCCGATCCTTTGGCAGTAATACAAAAACACATTGAAGATAAAGATTATTGCAAATGCGATAGTAAAATGAATAAAGATGCCTGTTGTGTTGGCAGTTGTGAAAAAACGCCCGCCTGTTTTACAGACTGCAAATTTGTGAAAACCGAAAGCGCAGAAGAAGGGGGCGGCTATTCATGCTCTTGCAATTTTGAGCCGTGTAGCGGTCAACCCTGCCAACAAATGATTGATCTTTTAACTAAAATTTCTAACGCTTATAATAAATTATTAGAGCCTTATGGAAAATTATTTGTTTTTTATATTGACGACCAAAGATCGGAAGTTTTAAAAGAATTAACCTACTCAAGAGAAAAAACAAATAACTGCAGTGTAACAAGAAACACATATGGAACACAGGCTAAACTCATGTCGTGCGGAAGAATTGAAGACGAACTGATTCCCCCAATAAATACTGATATGGCAACAATAATAAACGGAAAAGCAATACAAAATTATTGCTATGGCAATAAACTAGGTAAATTATTTAATACAAACCTTAACGACAACTGGTTCTGCTGCGAGGTTTATAATCCAGAGCAGTCAGAATCTAAGTCGCAATAAAATGTTTGAAAAAATATCTTTTTCACTTGCCGCCCTTGAAGTAATTTATCCAAATATACCTGGATATATTACTCCTTCTTCCACTTGCACGGGCAACGATTGCCTTGGAATATTTATAGCTTATTGGTTTGGGTTTGCAATATATATTGCGGGAGCCATTGCCTTAATTTCCTTGGCTGTTGCCAGCGTTCAATTAATAGCATCTGCAGGAAATCCCGGCATGCAGGACGATGCAAAAGACAGAATCAAGGGGGCTATTTTAGGAATGGTTTTATTGTTTTCGTCTTTTATAATTATAAGGGCAATAAATCCTGCTTTAATAACCCCTTCTTTAACGCCTTTGCCCGGGGTGGCTGGGGTTTTTTATACAAATATGACAGAAAGAAAACCCGTTGGCTTGTCCGTGGCTGATGTTTCGCAAGAACAAACGGTAAAAGATGGCTATACTAAATTAATTTATGTCTGCTCTAAATCTGATATTGCTCCTGCGCTTTTGCTCTGGGTTTATAATGCTAAAAATTTTGATTATATAAATGCCCCTGCTAAAGTTATACGTTTAAAATGCGAAGACCCGCCTTTTGACATATCTGGGTTTGGATCTTTTCAAATGGCATTTGAAACTCCCGGAGTTTATTTTTGCATGAGCCAATGCCCCGGCGGCGGCAATATTGTTTGCGATGGCTATATGTCGTGGCCTCTTATTTCAAATATAAATTTAACGCAAGAACCCTTTAATTATACTGCTGGTGATTTAAATAATATTTCTAGCGTTATAAAATCAGCAATAATTGTTAATAGCGCCAATAGCCATTATGGAATTATTTTCCACGGAACCGGCGACCTTAAAAATGGCGGAGAATGCACTGCTCCGATTGATGAAAATGGCTGTAATAATGTAAATATTCCTTTTTCTGTAAATGCGGCTGATATATTTAATATAAATAATAATGCTGTTTCTTCTGGCAGGGGTGTTGAATTTTATGAAGGAGAAAATGGCTGGGACACCGGAAAGCAATTTGGAGTTTTTAATGCCACTCCTCAAAGAATAGGCTCTGCTTTTTGGGAAAAAGCCGATAAATTATTGTATGACTATGCAAATGTAGACAGCCTTGAGGCTGCAATTTGCATGAGTGAAGATCCACAATATCCAGCCTGCAGCAGCGAGGAGGCCGAAGATTACGATTGGTGCTGTAACTGTTCAAGTTTTAAAGACTGCCCCGGCTCAATACATATTTTAGGAAAATATTTAGTAGCTTTGTACTCTAAAATACCGCTTGATAATAAGTCCGATACTGATAATTTTAAATGGTATTGCAGAACATTTTATAAAGACGTTCCAACCTTAAAAGCCGAACAATATGCAAATCCGGGACAAGAAGTATTTACAGTAGGCATTGCGCCAATTAAATAATAAATCCGTGGAAATAATATATCCTAATTTACCTTTTTATCCTGCAATTGACAGCACCAGCACATTACCCCAATTTATAGCTTATTGGTTTGGTTTTGCAATAACAATAGCAATTGCAATTGCTGTAATCTCTTTAATTATTGCCGGCATACAACTAATGACATCTGCCGGCAACACCGGAGCAACTAGTGAAGCAAAGGACAAAATAAAAGGGGCTACTTTAGGATTAGTTTTATTGCTTTCATCTTTTTTAATTCTGCGGACAATAAATCCCGTTTTAGTGACTCCGTCTTTAACTTCATTGGGAGAGGTTCCTGGAGTTTTTTATACAAATGGAACAGACGATAAGCCTGCTCCAATTTCAGAATCAAATACCGCAAACATTCCCCAGGGTTATTCAACAATAATTTATAAGTGCGCCGTAGGGGCCTATTCTCCAAATCTTTATATATGGAAATTTCCAAAAACAAATTTTAGAGGAAATGATGACAAATATGAGGGCGTAGTTACAGCAGAAAAAAAATGCGGAGAAAAAGAACCTGTTGGGGAGGCTGGCTCTTTTAGAATGGCTTTTAAAACTCCTGGAATTTATTATTTTTTGGGAGATAATTGCCAAGGATATATGTCGGGGCCTAATTTATCAGACCAAGATACAACAGAACCTTTTAGGGCTAATATAAAGCAGGGCGAAACAGTGCCAACTGGCAACATAAGATCAATAAAAGTTGTTAATGATAAAGCAAGCAGCGCTTATTTTGGAATTATTTTTCACCAGCAAAGCGGGGTTGAAAAAAGCGGGTTATGTGATATTCCCCGCCTATCTGATAAGGATGAAGAGTGTCTACAAATATACGACAGCTCAAATAATAAATATATGCAAACCAATGCGGCAACTATTTTTCAATGGAGTAAAAGTCCAATATATTCTGGCACTGGCATAGATTTTTACAGCGATCCTTACGGCTGGGCTGCTGGATCTGGATCTGGTTATTATACAATTTTAAAGAGCCAATTAGCGCCGGGGGTTTCTGTAAAAAATACCGGTGAAATGACGTTTAGCTACCAAGGCATAAAAGGCGCCTTATCTCAAAACTGCCAAAGCAAGCCGTCTTGCAGCCAAGCAAAATATGGCCAGGAATGCTGCCCCTGCAAAACCCTGCAAAACTGCCTCGGCTCAATGAAGGTAAGGGGAAAATATTTAATTGCTCTTTACTCAGCTGCTTCTATTTCTTCTGGACTATCTTGCCAAATATTTTATAAAGACGTTCCAAATTTTAAGGTAACTGAGATTTCTATAAAACAAGGCAGTGTAAATTATGTAAATATAATACCATTAAAATGACGCGGCTAAATAAAACTTTTGCGTTTTTTTTATTAATTGTTTGCTACAGCTTATTTTTGCATATACATTTTGGTCATGCAGCCACCCTTGAGGTTGATTACCCTGAAATTAGCAATTATGACCCAAACTTAGATACACAGCTTCAATTGCCTCAATATTTAAAATACGTTTTTGATTTTGGAATTTTTATAGGATTTTTTGCTGTTTTATTTTCTTTAATTTGGGCGGGAGTTCTTTATTTATTATCTCCCATAATTCCAAACGCGATAGCGGACGCAAAAGACAAGGTTTCTGGGGCAATATCCGGGCTTTTAATTTTAGCTACTCTTTATTTAATTATAACGACGATAAATCCTGAATTAAAATTTTTTAGATTAAACCCGCTTGAACCAATTCCGCCACCACCTGCGCCAGAACAGCAGGCTGGAGTTTATTTATATAAATCAAATGATTGTTCGGGAGATCGGTTAATTCTTACAACAAGCTCAACGGACCTTGGCCAATCATTTAATAATCAGGTAAATTCTATAAATATTATTAATAACCCAAAACAAGATATTTACCACGTTGTTATACTTTATAATACAAATAATAACCGGGGCAGGTGCATGTATATGGTAAAGACTGGATGCCAACAGATAAGCCAAAATAATTTTGGGGTCGTTTCTGCTTCTGTTTTTAGATATGATTTTTCGCCAAGCGGGAACGGCGTCTTTTTCTACGGCAGGGGGGGACATTGCAAAATTGATAACTCTAAAATAAAGGGTATTTTTGCGTCAAACTTAAGTGATTTATATCTTACCAATCTTTCTGACTGCGCCGACGATACGCTCCGTTGTGGAGATAAAAACTCCAAATGCACAACAGGGGGAGAAAATTGTATTTGCAAACAATGGACCCAAGACGGCAGTTGTGAAAAAGAACGTTATTGCCCAAATTTAGCAGGAGAAAATGTTTCTGGAATTAAATTAGACGGAAATTATATCGCAGTGCTTGTATATTTTGGCCCTCAAGACCCAGCAAGAACCGGTCCTTGGACTGACTGCCAGGCTTATCCTGTTCCAGACGATGTTAATAAAATTGGAGGAATAATAAAATGGGACGCCATTAGAAATAATAATTACGGGCGGCTTCCAAACTGGATGTTTATTCTGCCTGTAAAACAAAAATAGTTAATTTATTTTATTTAGGTTTTATTATGATATGCCTGTCTGGGCCTTCTCCTTGGCTTTCTGTAATAATATCTGTTCTTTGCGATAATTCTGTATGAATTATTCTTCTTTCATATGACGGCATTGGAAGAAGAATTTTTTCTTCTCTTGTTAGGGTAACTTCGTCTGCCAAGCTTTTTGCCAAATCCTTTAAATATTCTGTTTTTTTCTTTTTATAATCGTTTATATCCAAGTTTAAATAAAAAATTTTCTGCAGCTTTTTATTTAAAATGGTTTTTAATAGGCGCTGAATTTCAAAAAGAGTCTGGCCTTTTTCTCCTATTAAAATTTGCGGCTCTTCTAATTTGATATCTAAACTTACAATCTCATCTAAAAAGCCAACCTCTATGGCTATGGGGGCAATTGTCATTTTTTTAAAAAACTCTTCGGCTATTTTTTTAATTTTTTTATTGTCTTCTTGATTTGTCATATTAATCTTTTTTTTTGAGTATAAAATATTGCTGCGCTATAGAAAATATTCCGCTGACAATCCAGTAAAGCCCGATGGCTGAGGGCAGTCCTAAAAGTATAATTATCGTTAAAATCGGGAAAAAATAAACCATCTGGGTTTGCATTACTTTAGAAAAATCTGGGCCAGACCCTTTTTCCTTTATAGCGGCGGTTTTTGGAAGCATCATTTTTGTCTGAAAAAATTGCAGAATTCCGGCTAAAACGGCAAATACAATGTTTGGCTTAGACAGGTCTGTCAAACCCAAAAAATTAGTATTAATCGCAACGGGGTTTAAAACAAGTTTGTATAGGTTTTCTAACTCAGATGGATTAAATCCTTTCCAAAAAACGCTATAAAGAGCAATTAATATTGGAAGTTGTATAAAAGCTAAAAATAGTCCGCTAAAGGGATTAATTTTTTCTTTGCGATAAAGCTCTAAAGTTTCTTTAGCCAGTTTTTCTTTATCATCTTTATGTTTTTTTTGGATTTCTTGAATTTTTGGCTGTATTTTTTGAAGAACTTTTTGGGAATTAAGCGATTTTACCGCAAGAGGATATAATATAATCCTAATTAATATTGTCAAAATAATAATAGCTATTCCAAAGTCATGGCCTGGAATGTAGTTATACAGCAAAACTAGGGCGTTAAATAATGGACGATATAAAACGAGGTCAAAAATATTTATTATAAACTCAAACATTAAATTAAGCCCGATTTTTTAAGAGTATTTTCAATTTGTTTTTTTGTTTCTAAAAAGTTTTTCTTTTCTATCCCCGGCAGGGCTATAAAGACAATATCTATCCCTTTCTTTATATTTTTTATATTTGCCCTTGCTACTTCACCAAGCCTTCTTTTTACTTTATTTCTCATAACCGCTTTTTGTGAAACTTTTTTACTGATAACAAATCCAAAACGGCTTTCCGGTAAATTGTTTTTTATAAATTTCAGTATTAAAAACTCATTTTTAAAACTCTTACCCTTTGTAAAAATCACCTCAAAATCCTTTTTTTTCCTTACTCTATTTAATTTAGGAAGCATAATTAAACCGTTAACCTTGCCCTGCCTTTTGCTCTTCTTCTTTTAATCACTTTTCTGCCGTTTTTTGTCAATTTGCGCCTTAAAAATCCGTGAGTTCTTGCTCTTTTTTTCTTTTTTGGGCTATAAGTAAAGCTCATGTTGTATTAAAATTTTTAATTAGTATAATATACATAGTATAGCTTAAAAAGTTGCCGATTACAAGATATTTATAGTTATAAATATCTATTGTGCGTCTACATATAAACAGATACCACAAGTTATCCACAGTTTAATAACAGTTGTCATTGTTTTGTATTTGTTTGACAAAGGACAAAATAAAGTAAAAAATATAGTATAAACGTTTTATTTTAAACAAACTTTATGAATAATACAGAATTATGGCAATCGGTGTTGGCGCAAATGCAATTTCATATTTCTAAAGCCAACTTTGCGACATGGTTTCAAAATACCGAAATTATTTCAAAGGAAAATGAGAAAATAATAATTTCGGTGCCCAATGCTTTTTCAAAAGAGTGGCTGAGCAATAAATATAACAAGCTTATTTTAAAAACCCTGCATGAATTAGATGATTCAATAAAATATTTAGACTTTATTATAAGACCGCAATCTTTAAATAATGCCGCCAAGAAAGACCAGACAGAAAAAACAGAAATAGAACAGTTAAAATTTGACGAATTTAAAATAAATAAAGACACCAACCTTAATCCGCGCTATACGTTTGAAAGCTTTGTAGTAGGTTCTTTTAATGAATTAGCCCATGCAGCTGCCTTAGCTGTTTCCGATAACCCGGGACTCACATATAACCCCTTGTTTATTTACGGAGGCGTTGGTTTGGGTAAAACCCACCTTGTGCAAGCTATAGGAAATAAGATTTCGGACAACCCTAAGAAAAAAAAGGTAAAATATATTTCTTCAGAAAAATTTGTTTCCAGTATTGTTTCTGCAATCAGGAGTAATAATATAGAAAACTTTAAAGCGGGGCTTACGTCTATTGATGTCTTAATTATAGATGACATTCAATTCTTAGCCGGCAAGACAAAAACACAAGAAGAATTTTTCCATGCCTTTAACTCTTTATATGAAAAAAATAAACAAATAATACTTTCATCTGACAGGCCTCCAAATGCCATACCAGAGCTGGAAGAAAGATTAAGATCAAGGTTTGAGGGCGGAATGATTGCCGATGTCAGCCTTCCCGATTATGAAACAAGGCTGGTTATCTTAAAAACTAAAGTACAAGAAAAAAGTATTGAACTGCCAGATGAAATTTTAGAATATATAGCTGTAAATGTTAAAAAAAATGTCAGGGAGCTTGAGGGGGCTTTAAATAGGCTTTTAATCTATTATAAAATCAACAATAGCAACCCAAATCTTGAAACGGCAAAAAAACTTTTAAAGGGTTTTATCTTTTCCCCTTTTGATGTGGCAAATTATAAAAAAATAATTGAAACGGTAGCCAAATTTTACAATTTAGAAGAAAAAAACCTCTTTGATCCTACAAGGCGCAAAGAGATAGTAAGGCCAAGGCAGGTTGCCATGTTTTTATTAAGAAGAGAGTTAAAATACTCATTTCCAGCTATTGCCAGAAAGTTCGGCGGAAAAGACCATACTACCGCAATATATGCTTACAAAAAAATACTACAGGAAAGCGAGGAAAATAATAAATTAACAGAAGAACTAGGATTAATAAAACAGAGGATATATAGTGGATAAAGTATTAGTTTTTAACAGTTAAAATTAATGCCAAAAAATTCCACACTTTTTACCACTTGTTTTTCCACAATATTTTCACATCAAAATACGACTAAAATATTAAAAACCCCTTAAATTTTACAAACACCAATAACAATAAATATTTATTAATTAATAATTATTATGAAGATAGAAGTTTTAAAAGAAAATTTGAAAATAGGTTTAAATATTGTGGAAAGGGCCGTGGGAAAAAATCTTTCTTTGCCAATATTAGACAATGTCTTAATGGACACAGAAGATAACTTTTTAAGTTTAAGCTCCACTGATTTAGAAACGGCTATAAAATTATGGATTTTAACCAAAATTATCAAGAAAGGAAAAGTAGTTGTTCCTGTTAGATTTTTATCGAGTTTTGTTTCTTTACTACCAGATGAAAAGATTATTTTAGAAGAGAAAAAACAGAATTTATATGTTGAGTGTAAAAACTTTAAAAACCAGGTTCAGGGCTATAATCCAGAAGAGTTTCCCTTAATTCCCGAATTTAAAAATCTTGAACACATAGAGGTTGATAACAGAAAATTTTGTCAGGGGTTATCCCAAATTGTTGATATTGCTTCGCCTTCGCAAACTAGGCCGGAAATATCAGGAATTTATTTCTTTTTCTCTAAAAATATAATTAAAATGGTTGCTACTGACAGTTTTAGGTTGGCTGAAAAAAGCATAACGTTAGAAAATCCGGTTAAAAAAGAATATTCATTTATTCTTCCCCAGAAGCCAGCAAGAGAAATTATGAATATTTTAGAAGAAAAAGACGGGCTGTTAAAAATACATTTTTCGCCAAACCAAATATTATTTGAGTTTCCAATGAAAGAAGTGGCCCATCCCCAAGTTCAAATAATATCAAGGCTGATTGAAGGAGAATACCCGCCCTATCAAGAAATTATTCCTAAAAAATTTAAAACAAGGGTTACCGTGAAAAGAGATGAGTTTTTAAACCAAGTGAAAACAGCTTCGCTTTTTTCTGGAAAAATTAACGAAGTAAAATTTAGTATAAATTCAGACAGCAAAGAAATTGAAATATTTTCCCAAAGCCCGGATATTGGAGAAAGCAGGTCAAATCTTTCTGGGAAAATAGAAGGCGAGCAAATTGAAGTTTCTTTTAATCACAAGTTTTTAATAGACGGCTTAAACAATATAAAGGGCTCTGAGGTGACATTTGATCTAAGTGATAAAGAGGGCGCTTGCGTACTAAAGCCGGTCGGAGACACGAGTTATATTTATGTAGTAATGCCCATTAAATCAACATAACACAACAAAACAAAAAAACTCCCCGCTAAACGGGGAGTTTTTTTGTTATCTGGCTCCTGCTAGCCAATTAGTTATTCCGGCCTGCCATAAAATATATTGAGGGTCTGTTGACGGATTTTGTGGCTGCGGACCCAAAGGGTCGTCTTTGTTTATATAGTACAAAATTGTGTTTGTGTCGTCTGGTTGTAGTTGACCCAATAAAATAGGGTTTCTGTTTATTACCGGTTCTGGTGTAGTGAAACTTTGAGTTGGGTGAGATGCTATTATTCTTTCCATAACTCTTCTCCACATTGGAGCCGCTAGGCCGACACCAGCATCATTTGTTGGAGAATTATCGCTATTACCCACCCAAACCCCAACAACTGCATATGGAGTATATCCCATAGTCCAACCGTCTCTTAAATTTGATGTAGTACCCGTTTTAGCTGCAACCTGATTATTGGGAAAATATAACACAGAGTTTGGTCCAAAAATAAAAGATCTGGCAACGTCGTCTGATAAAATACTATTTATCTGTCTTGCAATTTGCGTGTCTAAAACTTTTGTCTGTTGTTTATTATTTTTTTCAATAATATTTCCTTCGCTGTCTTCTATTTTTAAAATGCTTACCGAGGGAATTTGGCTGCCTTCTGTAGCAAAAACGCCATAAGCAGAAGTTAATTCTAACAAATTAATCTCTCCTCCTCCCAACACCAAAGACAGTCCATAGCGGCTCGGATCATTTAATGTTGTCATCCCAAAATCCTGCGCCGTCTGGAGCGTTTCATTTATACCAGTAAGATAAAAAAGTTTCACAGACGGCAAGTTAAGAGATCCGGCCAAAGATTGTTTTACGGTAACTTTCCCCCTATATAATCCGTCATAGTTTCTTGGATTGTAACAGTCATTCCCATATTGGTCTTTAATGCCGCTTCCATCAAAGGGGCAATTTGGATTAAATTCTGTCTTGGCGTCCCATAAAATAGTCTCTGGGGCAAGTCCTTTTTTAAAAGCACTTGCGTACACAAATGGTTTAAATGAGGAGCCTGGCTGCCTTAACCCCATTGTGGCTACATCAAACCTTGGATCAAATAAGCAACTTCCCGGAGCTTTTTCATCACAACTAGCAGGATAAGGTTTTTCAAAATAATCTTTTGAGCCAACTAAAGATAAAATTTCTCCTGTATTCGGGTCAATAATAACTAAGGCCGTATTATTAGCTTTTTTTGCCATATTTACTTTTTCTGCGTCAGATATGACTTTTTCAGAATAGCTTTGCAAATCCCAATCAATAGTTGTATAAACTCTTAATCCCTTTTCTTTTAAATAATATTCGCCATACTTATCTTCAAGATATTTTTTAACATACATTACAAAATGAGGAGCTTTTATTGGAGTTATATCTTCGGCAAAATCTATTTTTTCCTTTTTTGCCGCTTCCGTTTGATCTTTTGTAATATAACCAACTTGTTGCATGCGATCTAAAACAAGACCCTTTCTTTGCAAGAGTTCATTTTTGTGCAATCCATAAGGCGAAAAATAACTTGGCGCAGGAAGAAGGGCTGTTAAAGTGGCAGCTTCTGCTATAGAAACATCTGATGCAGGCTTATTAAAATAGGTTTGGCTGGCGGTCTCAACGCCGTAAGTATTTTGGCCAAAAGGGACTGCATTTAAATACCAGCCAAAAATTTGGTCTTTTGAATATCTTTTTTCCAGTTCTATACTTAAAACCATTTCCCTTACCTTTCTGGCAACTGTCTTTTGGTTTGTTAAATAAACAGTGCGTATTAGCTGCTGTGTTATTGTTGAGCCTCCTTGGCCGGTTGACTGAAGCCTAAGGTCGGTTAAAATAGCCCTTAATATGCCCTCAAAATCTATTCCCCCATGCTCATAGAATCTGGTGTCTTCTGAAGCCAAAACAGCATGTTTTAGGTTATCAGATATTTTATCAAAAGAGACAATTTCCCGCTTTTCCTCGCCATAAATATTATACAAAAGAACCTTGCCCGTTCTGTCATAAATTTTCGTTGATTGTATAAACGGGCTTTCTGTAAATTTTTCTGGCCGGGGAAGGTTCCATGTGTAATAAAAAAACAAGCCTATTATGAAGATGCACAATATCAAAAAAGCGAACGTCAGATATTTTAAGACGGCAAACATGATTTTTTTCCTTTTGGATGTTAAAAAGTTTTTAAACATATAAAATTGCATATTATATCTAAAATACAGTTTTTTTAGAAAAAGTAAAGAGTGGATAACAAACAAAAACCCTCGCCGTTAAGCGGGGATATTTGTTAAAAAAATTTTTAGATTATTGATTTGATATAATTTACTCTTCTTCTGCCTCAACGTCATCGTCTTTTTCTTCAACGTCATCGTCTTTTTCTTCATCTTCTTCGGTTTCTTCATCATCCCAATCGCTGTCTTCAAAATCATCATCTTGATTTATAAGTCTGGTTAAAAATTCCTCTTCCATTTTTTTATTTTTTAATTATATTTTATTCTTATTATATTTTTTCACAGGCTATTGTCAATAGTGTGTTCTCCACAGAGCAATTTTAATAAGTTTTTAATGAGGCGCAAATTGCCAGACCCAAGGCGTCAAAAGCATCGTCTTTTTTTCTATTATTTTTTTTAAGGTCAAAACAACTTATATCCACGGTTTTTTTAATCATTTCTTGAACTTGCTTTTTTTCTGCCCTTCCATAACCCGCAATTGCCATTTTCATTTGGAGGGGAGTAAATTCAAATACCGGCAATTTTTTTTCTGCGGCGGCCAGCAAAATAACCCCTTTTGTCTGGCTTACGGGCATTATTGTTTTTAAATTTTTAAAGAAAAACAAAGTTTCAACAGCCACTAATTCTGGTTTATAATTTTCTATAAGTTTTGCTATTTCTTTGTGTATTTTTTTTAATCTTTCGCCCGTTGTGGCAAATTTATCAGTTATAATACACCCAAAATTAATAACGTCAAGACTTTTATCTTTATTTTTTTTAATAATTGAATAGCCGACCACAACAGACCCCGGGTCAACTCCTAAAATAATCATATTAATCTTGACTTAATATTATGCATGCTATAAACTAAAAATGTAGGCGTATTGCCTACTAAAATCAATATAGACAAAAATCGTGGTTTCTTTTTTTATCCATTCTAAATAATCTTCTCTGATAATAAATTTATTTAAAATATTTTGAGGAATATCCATGGTTAAATTATACCACAATAACACAAAAATCATTATTGCTATATTGCTATTTGAGTATACACAATTTTCTACGATCGTGAGGATTTGTGTACACTAGTTTTTTAGGTTTGAGTAAATGTTGTTGACGGCGTCGTTGTCGTCTAATGCTTCAAAAAGGCGTTCGGCCTGCTCTTTTTCTTTTTCAGAAAGCTCCACATCCTCTTTGGCAACATAATCTAATGAAGCATTTTCAATCTTTATTCCTTTTTCTTCTAATGTTTTTTTAACACTGTCTAAATCTTCTGGTTTTGTATAAATTTCAAGTTCGTCTCCAAACCATTTTACATCATCAGCCCCTGCTTCAATCGCCCGCATTTCTAAATCTTCTTTTGCCTGCCCTGGGTTCCTGCCCTGAGCAGAGTCGAAGGGTGCCGAAGGGTTAATTGTTATTGCTCCTTTTCTGTCAAACATCCATCTAACAGCTCCTTCGCCTGCCATTTTCCCGTTGTTTTGATTTAAAATAACTTTTATTTCTCCTAATGTTCTATTTGCATTATCTGTAATGCCGTCAATTATTATAGCAATTCCACCGGGTCCAAAAGCTTCATAAGAAACCTCAACTAAATTTTCTCCGGCCAACTCTCCGGTGCCCCTTTTAATTGCCCTTTCAATATTTTCCTTGGGCATATTCATTGCTTTGGCCTGTTCTATAACAGCTTTTAATTTGGAATTTTTAACCGGATTTCCTGAGCCTCCTCCGTCTTTTACAGCGATTGTAATCAGTCTGCCGTACTTTGAATATATTTTGCCTTTTTTTGCGGCATTGGCCATTTTTGTGGCCATAACCGTTTTTGCGTGACTATGTCCGCTCATAATTTTTAAATTTTTAAATTTTTATTTTTTAGCGTAGCGATAAATCTAATTTTAATTATCAACACAAAAATAGCTGAAATTATTGTTATTGTTAAGGCTGTAAAAAATAAAAACCAAGGGTTATTATTTTCGGTATTTTCTTGATTTAAATTTATCGCTTGGCTTAAATCTGCCACTGCTAATTCAATTTTATTTTTATCAGAATTTTTTGCTTTTGGCAAGGTTTTTATAATAAGCGCAGAAATAATATTTTTAACTCCTGGAGTTAAGGTTGCGCTCCACTGCCAGTTAGTAGAAGTTTTATCATAAGATTGGCTTAACGGCGCTGAAGTAAAACTTACAGAGTCAACAATTTTTTTATCCGGTGTTAATAAATTTAGACCGTCATTGTCATTGTTTAACATTATTTTTGTTTCAGGCCTTTTAAAAAACAAAAACCCATTTGCTAAAATGTTAGTGTTTTTAGGGATTGTAAAAGTTGTTATTGTCCCTGCAATATCTTGGATTTGCCAATTAGATAAGTCAACATCAAAATCATTAAAATTGCTTAACTCTATCCATTCATCAGTTTCGTCCGCTCCTTTAGGATTTGGCAAAATCTCATTTATAAAAATTCCGTTTGGGTAAGTTGCGTTGATGTCCGACATCTCGCGCTTTCCGGGCTCAGGAGGTCGGGCCTCCTCTTGCTTTGAAGTCTCGCAATTAACGCAGGCTAATCCCTGATCTTTTATTTTTTGTAAAGTTTTTTCTCCAATACCTTTTACACTTAATAAATCATCAACAGACAAAAACGGCCTCGCATCAATTATTCTTTGGCCCAAAGCAGGCCCAATTCCAATTATTTGGTCTAATTCATCAAGTGCGGCTGTGTTTATGTTTACAGAAAGCAATACTATCAAAAATAATGGCAAAAAAGCAGGCTTCATTCTGAAATTATAACAAAAAAGCGGCGGAACAGGAAATTATGTGATTTGGTGGGACGGTAACAACGACAGCATTGTGGATTCGTCCGCAAAAGGCGAGTTGCAGTGGATGGGTTCCACCCAAGTAGTGTCCTTTAACACCATTTCCTGCGCAATCGAAGCCGGGCGCAGCATGCTGTTTGAGGTTCACGCAGATGTTGTTGACCCAGTCTGGTATGGGTCTTTACGGACCCAACTAGCTGGGGATAGCGCCATTCGGGCAAAGAGACCCAACAACGATCCGTTAGCTACCGACAAGATTTTTGCGGAGTATCATAACCAAGCCCTTTTCCATACAGGCGGAATGGGCTGAGCTAAAAGGGAGACCTTTACAGTTTCCAGATAAAACAACAAGCGCCCCCAATCACTTCGGCGATTCGGGGCGCGCTTTTTTTGTAAAAACTATATTAATTGATTTTGTATATTTTTATTTTTTATGCCTAAGTGCTCATAGGCCATGCGCGAGGCAATCCTGCCGCGGGGAGTGCGTTCAATAAATCCCATTTGCATCAAATAGGGCTCATAAATATCTAAAATTGTATCTTCTTCTTCCATGGCTGCTGCAGACAGACTTTGTAGCCCCACAGGCCCGCCGTCAAATTTTTCAATTAAGGCAAATAAAATTTTTCTGTCACCCGGTTCCAACCCCATTTTATCAACTTCCAAAAAATTTAAAGCGTGTTCAGAAATTTCTTTTGTAATTAAACCCGCTCCCTCCACCTCTGCAAAATCTCTAGCCCTTTTTAAAAGTCGGTTGGCAACTCGCGGAGTAAAGCGCGCCCTCTCGGCAATTATTTTTATTGCATCTGGCTCAATTCTAATTCCCAAAAGATTTGCGGACCGTTCAATTATTTTTTCAATGTCTTCTGTTTTATAAAAATTCAATTGGAAAATTGCGCCAAAGCGGTTTCTTAAAGGAGTTGAAAGCAAGGCAGGTCTTGTGGTTGCCCCAATTAAAGTAAATTTAGGCAGTTTTAATTCCATTATGCGCGCCATTGGTCCCTTGCCTAAAATTAAATTTAGTTTATAATCTTCCATTGCAGGATATAAATATTCTTCCACAGTATTTGAAATTCTATGTATTTCGTCTAAAAACAAAACATCACCCTCATTTAAATTTGTCAGAATTGCGGCCAAGTCTCCGGCTCTTTCAATTGCCGGGCCAGAAGAAATTTTAATTTTTTTGCCCATTTCCAGCGCCACCAGTTGGGCCAACGTGGTTTTACCCAATCCCGAGTTTCCATAAAACAACAAATGGTCGGGGCTTTGAGATCTTTGCTTAGCTGCAGTTAAAATTATTCTGATATTTTCTTTAATTTTTTCCTGACCAACAAAATCAGGCCAAATTTTTGGCCTTAAAGTAGAGTCTAAGACTTCATCCTCCTTTTCCGGTTTTTTGTCTACAATGCTTGACATAAGCATTAAAAAATGCTACTATTAAAAATATTGAAACGGCTCTGGAGTTGGAGGTATTTATTTGGATTTTTCTCAGTTTCGGACGGTCTTGCTCCGGCTCGACCGCTCCTCGGAAAAATCTTTATTATTGTCCCAGACAATAAAACTACCTCCAACCCCAGAGCCGTTTTTTTAAACAATTTTTGTTTCTGCTTCGGGTTGCGACTCGTCTTCCTTCGCCTCGACGGAGCCTTCGGCGGAGTCGGGTTCAACAACGCGGCTGACTTCTTCAAATGTTGTGACTCCTTTTGCAATGTCAACTAATCCGGACTGATACATTGTTATCATTCCTTTTTTAATGGCTAGTTCGCGAATTGAAGAAACCGGCGGATTGGTTAAAATAAATTTTTCCATTTCAGAATCAACTAAAAATGCTTCAAATAAACCTTGTCTGCCCTTATATCCTGTGAAGTTACAAGCTTCACACCCTTTTTCTTTTGCTCTGGAAATCTGCGCCTTATCTATGTCTGGAATTTTTATGGACTCGAGTAATTTTTTCAAACCTTTTTTAAGTTCTGATAATTCTTTTTTGTTTGGCTTTGAAAGTGTTGAACATTTTTTGCAGACTTTTCTCACTAATCGTTGCGCCACGGCCATTTTTAGCCCTGACGCGATTGAGGAAGGGTCAGCTCCAAGATCTACGAGCCTTGGAATGGTTCCAGCTGCGTCATTAGTGTGCAGGGTAGAAAGCACCAAGTGTCCCGTTAAAGCCGCTTGCAGGGCTATTTTTGCAGTTTCTAAGTCTCTAATTTCACCAACCAGAATTACATCGGGGTCTTGTCTTACAATAGATCTTAAGCCGTCTGAAAAATCGTATCCTTTTTCGGGAGCAACTTGAGTTTGCGAAATGCCCTTTAAGTGGTATTCAATTGGGTCTTCAATTGTAATAATTTTAATTTCCGGGTTTTGGATTTTTTTTAAAAAGGCGTAAAGGGTTGTTGTTTTACCAGATCCCGTGGGACCGGTTACAATTATCATTCCGTTTGGTTTTAAAATTTCTTTTTCAAAAGTTTTATAAAGATCGTCTCTTAAACCCAAATCTTCTAAATTAATTAAACTTTTTGGATTTAAAATTCTCATTACAATTGATTCTCCATATTCGGCTGGCAAACTGGAGTTTCTTATTTCAATTAATAAATTAGAAACTGCAATCGTAAATCTGCCGTCTTGGGGTTTATCCGTAATATTTAATTTTAAATGCGAAAGAAGCTTTAATCTGGAAATTAAATGGTGATAGATATTTTGGTCAAAAAAAACAACATCCTGTAAGATGCCGTCTAATCTTATTCTTAATCTTGCGTTTGAATCCTGCGGTTCAATGTGGATATCTGAAGCCTCTAATTTTATAGCTCCAAATAAAATTACATCCAAAAGTTTTGTAGTGTCTCCGGCCATGTGTTCTCTGATTTTTGCTTCAAAAGTGGCAATGCTTTTTACCCCTTTTTCAACTTCCAAGATAACCTCTGGAGAAATTGTTACCGATCCTAATAATTTTTTTGAGGTTGTTTCCATAAATTTTCTTTTATAATTTTTAAGTCAGCTCCTCTTTTCATTAATAAACTGGCCGTTTCAAAAGTTTCCGGAGTCACCTTTGAGTTTCCAAAGTTTTCTGTAAAAGCTGTAATTCCTGCTAAAAAACACGTTGCAGCCTCTTTTTTAATTGACTCAGTATGTGTTTTTACCAAACCTAAAGCCGTTTCGGCCAAAGAGGAGTTTCTTATTAAGTTTATTTTACCAAAGTTTTCATTTTCTTGCACGCCCTCGCCAAGCGAAGCCGAAGTGTCAATGTTTAAAATAGGAGAATCAAGTAAAAACCCAAAAGAGTCCATTTTTTTAGCCATATGGTCTTTAAAATCTTTTATTCCTAAAGTTATTATAAGATCTGGTTTTGTATCAGAAAAATAAAAAAAGATATTTTCCTTTTTTATAATACCCTTATTTAAAGTTAAATGGATTTTTAACCCCTGCTCGTCTTTGTCATAAAAAATTTGGGAAACATCAGCTACCTTATTTGGAATTGAAATGACAAAGTTTTTTGGATAAGAAATAAAATCTAATGAGGGAATTAAAAATTTCAAATTTTCTGGAAGGGTTTCATCTATAACTATATTTACATTTTTGTTTAATTCTTTTAAAGTATAAAAAAGAGCCAAAGCGGTGGCCACGCTGTCTGGCCCTTCATTCCCATTAGGAATAATGTAAATATTTTTAGAGCCGTTTATAAGTTGTTGTGCCTCGCCCGTAAGGCTATGGCCGAGGGCTTGTTCTAAGTTTTCCATTTTTAGCGTAGCGATATAGTTAAATTTTAGAATTACTATACCCTATTCGATTTTGTTTTTTTAGTCAACTTATTTTATTAACAGCCGGGACATTATGCAAAAATTTGTCACAAAAAGCGCAGAAGAAACGCAAAAACTTGGCAAAAATTTCGCCAAGTCAATTTTATCCAGCGCGCATTATAATATGCGATCGCATATTTCAATGCGTGAAAAAAGTGCGACGGTTGTTTGCTTGAGGGGAGATCTGGGTGGGGGAAAAACCACTTTTTTGCAGGGTTTTGCAAAAGGCTTGCAAATTAAAGAAAAAATTTTAAGCCCCACATTTGTAATAATGAAGCATTTTGCCAATTTTTATCATTTTGATTGCTACCGCATAAACAAGCCCGAAGAAATTTTAGAATTAGGTTTTAAAAAAATAATTTTAGACCCAAAAAACATTGTGGCAATTGAATGGCCCGAAAAAATTGGTAAACTTTTGCCCAAAAATTCCATAAAAATAAAATTCAAAGTTATTGACGAGAAAACCAGAGAGTTGACTTTCAAAAAATAATGTGATAATATTTTGATGGTTTATCAAATCAAGAAGAAAGGAGATGCGTATGTCGTTCGTTAACAAAGAGCTTGAGTTTAACGAGTTTATAAGGCGGTTGCACCAAAGAATTCAGAGAGGAGGCAATGTTGCCGCTTTAATATTCTTTGAGTGTTTTCTGCAGGAGGAGTTGCCGAGGGAGTTAAAGCGTCAGGCGGCTGTCCCTGATTGGGACGGCCGTACGGTAAACGCTGGAGACTTCGATGCCATTTATCCAATGGCCGCCAACATTCTCCACGATGCCGCTTCAAGGAGCCATAGCGAATGTCATCCAGACATTTTTACAGAAGCCAGCGTAGTCTCTTCGGCTTTCCGTGACGAGCTTAATGAATTGTTTCAATGTTCGGGTAACGATGTCTTTGATCTCATCCCCATCAAATCATATACGGAGATGGCAGTTGAAGCTGGGCTGGTAAAGCTCACTCTCGGACCGGATGGCCAAATGATGGTCTCTCTAAGCAAAGAGGGAGAAAGAGTTGCCCGCGAGGTTGAGCAAGAAATTAAGGAGGCGGGGAAGTAAATCTTTGTGCAGATGGTCCCAGTGTGAAATATCACGGGACTTTTTTTGCGTAAAAATTTTGATACTAAAAATTGTAAAGCTTTGTAAAAGTTGGTATTGCCGTAAATTCACCATGTTAACATATGTAAAATAATTTAAAATTACTGGAACTTGTTTTATTGCAAAAATAGTTTTAACATAAAATATGAAAAGAAAAAGGGCAAAAAAAGAAAAATACGAATATGAGTTACGAGAAGCTATGAAAGCAATTTCGGCTGGAGAAAAAGATTTACGAGAAGGCAGAACTAAATCTTCAAAAGAATTTTTTAGTAAATTAGTAAAACAGGGGCTAAAAGAATATCAGAAAGGAGAATGTAAAACTATAAAATCTCTCTCAGACTTGGATTAACTCAAAAAAATCCCCGAGAAATTTTCCAGCTTTTTATGGAAAAAAGATTAATTATTATAGATTCTAATGCGCTGTTGCATCGGGCGTTTCACGCGCTTCCGCCGCTGACAAATAAAAAAGGTCAGCCGACGGGGGCTGTTTACGGATATTTGCTGACTTTATTTAAGGCAATAAAAGATTTAAAAGCAGATTATATGTTATATGTTGTTGCAACCTTTGATACAAAAGCAAAAACTTTCAGGCATGAGGACTATAAAGAATATAAGGCGCATAGAGTTGCCACGCCAGACGGAATAGTTACGCAAATACCAATGGCAAAAGAAATCTTGGAAGCTTTTAAAATTCCAGTGTTTGCAAAAGACGGTTTTGAAGCAGATGATTTAATTGCCACAATTGCCATAACGGCTGCAAAAAAAGATAATTTGGAAGTTTATATTTTAAGCGGAGATTTGGATAATTTACAGCTTGTTTCAGATAAAATAAAGGTTTATACTTTAGGTAAGGGGATAAAAGATACGATTATATATGATAGGGGCAAAGTTATAGAGCGTTTTGGAGTAACGCCAGAACAAATGAACGATTTTAAAGCTCTAACCGGAGACCCTTCAGACAATATACCGGGAGTCCCGGGGATTGGCAAAAAAACAGCGGCAGAAATTATACAAAAATACGGAAGCATAAAAAATTTGTATGACGAGCTTTCAACGGATACAGCTGTTTTAAAACCAAAAGTGAAAGAAGCTTTAAAAGCCAATAAAGAAAGCGCATTTTTATCACAGCATTTAGTAGAAACAAAAAAAGACGTTGATATAGAATTTATTTTAGAGGATTGCAGTTTTGGAAAATTTAATTTAAATGAGGCCGAAAAAAAATTAATTGATTTAGAGTTTAACTCTCTAATAGAAAGATGCCAAGCGTTATATCAAAAATAGCTTTTCCAATAATTCTTACAGGACTTTTTGTAATAACCGTTTTTATTGCATTAGACTATGGCAGACTAGACACTAATTTTTATATAGTTTTTTCGATTGTTGTTGTGTACGTATTTTTATTTGGTTTTGCCGTTGGTCAGAATTTTGTTTCTCCTTTAAAAAAAATATTGCAAAGAGCAGAAGAATTAACAAGGGGAAATTTATCATCAAGGGTTTATTTAGAATCAAAAGATGAATTGGGCGAGCTGGCAAAAGTTTTTAACGAACTAGCTGATAAACTTGAGGAAAACAAATCTACTATTGAAGCCACAGAAAGAGGAGTTGATATAAAAGTAAAGGCGAGAACAGAAGCATTAGAAGAGACAATAACAGCTTTGGAGCAAAAAGTTAAAAACAGGTCATTAGAGCTTGAAAAAATGATAAATGATTCTAAAAAACTTAAAGAAGAAATTAACGGCATTAAAGAGGGCGCGAGTAACAGGTCAAAGAAAAAATTATTCGAGACGGCTCAGGAAGATAAACAAATTTAAAATTATGCCAGAACTGCCAGAAGTTCAAACAACCGTAAACGGGTTAAATAAAAAGGTCCTAAACAGGGCCTTTGTTGATGTGTGGTCAGATTGGAAAAAAACAGTTAAAAGGCCAAAAAGTTTTGAAGATTTTAAAAAAGAATTAAAAAATAAAAAAATTAAAAAAATATGGCGCAGGGCAAAAAATGTTATTTTTGATTTATCAGATGGACCCGCCCTGAGCGGAGCCGAAGGGTACTCTCTTTTGGTGCACCAAAAAATGACAGGCCATTTGCTAGTTGGAGAGTGGAAGAAAGTAGATAATAAATGGAAGCCAGTAGATATAAAAAGTCCATTGAATGATCCATATAATAGATTTCTGCATTTAATATTCTTTTTAGATAATAATTTAATGATTGCGCTTTCTGACGCCAGAAAATTTGCTAAGGTTGAGTTATGGAAATCAGAAGAGCTAAAAAAAGAGCTAGACAAATTAGGGCCGGAACCCTTGGATAAAAGTTTTACTTTTGAAAAATTCAAAGAAGTTTTAAAAGGAAAAACTGGTCGTGTGAAGCAGATTATAATGAATCCCGAAATAATTGCAGGTATAGGAAATATTTATGCTTCAGAAGCTTTGTGGCACGCAAAAATACATCCCGAAAAAAGTGTTGCAAAATTAAGCGAAAAAGAGCTAAAATCTTTATACGAGGCAATAAAAAAAGTTTTGGAACTTGGAGTAAAGCTTGGCGGAGAGAGCTTTTCAGATTATAGAAAACCAGATGGAACAAAAGGAGATTTTGACACAGAAAGAAAAGCATATAGAAGAGAAGGCCAAAAATGCAATCGCTGCGGAAATAAAATTAAAAGAATAAAATTTGGTCAGCGTTCGGCATTCTTCTGCCCTGCCTGCCAAAAATTGTAAAAATTGGGGGACTTCCGATGTCCCTCAATAATAGATATGCCAAAAAGAAAAGAACAATTCACGACAGGAGAAACTTACCATATTGTTATGCGTGCACTTGATAATAATTTAATTTTTAAAGACATAAATGATTATTTTAGGGGTATTTTTTCAATATACGAATTTAACAATGCAGATTCTGTTGAAATATGGAAGCGCAGAAGAGACCGTATTGTTGAGAAAAAAAGAGAAAAATCGGGGGACATCGGAAGTCCCCCGATTTTAGATGGAAGAGATAAGCTCGTAGAAATTTTAGCATTTTGTTTTATGCCGAATCATATCCACCTGATTTTAAAACAGATTAAAGATGGCGGCATATCAAAATTTATGCAGAAAACCGGAATCGGATTGGGCAAATATTTTAATAGAAAATATGAACGTAAAGGTCATGTATTTCAGGATGCATTCAAGTCGGTTTATTTAGAAAGCGACAATCAATTTATGGCGACTGTTTCTTATGTTTTTACAAATCCCATTGCGTTAATCGAGCCAGGTTGGAAAGAATTGGGAATTAGAAACCACTCTACGCAGGAAGTAATAAAATTTTTAGAAGGATATAAGTGGTCAAGTTATCAAGATTGCATTGGAATAGAAAATTTTCCTTCTGTGACAGAAAGAGATTTTTTGTTGGAAATGATGAATGGAACAAATGGTTTAAAACAAATTGTAAGTGAATGGGTAGAACGCAAAAAAGATATTGCAAAATATGCAAATTTATTTTTAGAATAAACTGATCGAAGTCGGGCTTCGATCGAAGTTATGATTTATTTTTTGTACGGGGAGGATTCTTACAGGTCCCAAAAAAAGTTGGAGGAAATTATTGCGCATTACAAAGAAGCTCATAAGTCTGGGTTAAATTTGATTGTGTCAGACGTAAAAGAGCATAAAAATAGCTTCGAAGATTTTTATAGCAATCTTAGAGTTAATTCAATGTTTGCTGAAAAAAAACTTATAATCCTGAAAAATATTTTTCAGGATAAAGATTTTCAAGAAGAGTTTTTAAAAGAAATAAAAAGTTTAGAAGGTCTAAAAAATATTATTATTGTCTTTGAAAAAGATTCCGTTGATGAAAGAAACAAGCTTTTTAAAACTTTAAAAAAAGTAGCAAAATTTCAGAAATTTAATTTATTAGCCGGCGGGTCGCTTTTAGCCTGGCTGGATAGAGAACTTGAAAATTGTAAAGCAAAGATTGATCCTATGGCAAAGAACGCGTTTTTGAATTGTACAGGAAATAACCTTTGGTTGGCCAGCAATGAAATTAAAAAAATGGCCGATTTTAAGGCTGGCAAATTGATAAAAAAAGAAGATGTTGAGTTAATGATGCGTCCAAAAATTGAAAACGATATATTTAAAACAATTGACGCTTTAGCCTCAAAAAATAAAAAACAGGCGCTGGCCTTATTACACAAACATTTAGACAGCGGAGATAGCGCGCTTTATTTACTTTCTATGATTGCATACCAATTTAGAAATTTTTTAATTATAAAAGAGCTTATTGAAAAAGGAAGCCCTTATGCAAATATCGCAAAAAAAAGCGGATTGCATCCTTTTGTAATTAAAAAAAATTATTATCTTTGTAATCAATTTTCTTTGCCGCAACTAAAAAAAATCTACCAAAAGATTTTTCTGATAGATTCAAGCATCAAAACAGGAAAGGTTGATGCTGAAACTGCGCTGGATTTGTTGATATCGGAAATATAGTTATTTTGAAGACCTTGCTACGAGTTTTGTCAGCCTAGATTTTTTTCTTGAGGCTGCATTTTTTTTAATCACGCCAACCTTTGCAGCTTTGTCTAAAGCTTCATATAATTTTGGCAGCACAGCTTCTGCCTCTTTAGTTTTTTTTGCTAAAACTAAAGATCGCGTCTCCTTAACGAGATTTTTTATTTTATTGCTGTAAATTAAATTGTGGGCTTTTCGCCTGATATTCTGGCGTAGAGCTTTTTTAGCTGATTTTGTGATTGCCATATGCTTTAATATAAGATTTTTAAGTATGTATATATAAGGTAGCACACAATTTAAACTTTTGCAATAGCCGCAATCTCGTGATATATTACAAAAACAGTCAGCACCTTAACATCAAGCCAGCTTTTAGCTGGGAAAATATGGGAGAGAACGAATGAATATATTGTTAGTTTATCCAGAATTTTTGGATACTTTTTGGAGTTGGAAAAAAAATGTGAAGTTTGTGGGTAAAAAAGCCGCGTTTCCGCCACCCGGATTGCTTCTGATAGCTAGAATGCTGCCCGAGTCTTGGAATTTAAAGCTGGTTGATTTGAATGTCAACCAGCTTGAAAATAAAGACATTGAGTGGGCAGACAAGGTTTTTATAAGTGCCATGATTACACAAAAAGATTCTACTAACGAAATTATAGCCCAATGCAAAAAATTGAGCCGTCCAGTAGTTCTCGGCGGTCCAATTTTTGAAATTGGGAGCGATAAATTTCTTGATGCAGGGTGTTTTTTTATCGGAGAAGCAGAAGATATAATTTGTGAATTTTTAGAAGATGTAAACAATGGCGCACAAAAGAGAATTTACAAGGGAAATGGGTTTCCCGATTTAGTCAATTCTAAAACTTCAATGTGGAGCTTAATCGACCACCGTGATTACGCTTCAATGATAATGCAAATTGGCAGAGGGTGTCCGTACGGTTGCACATTTTGTAATGTTGCAGGTATAAACGGCCGTGTTCCTCGGCTAAGGCCAGAGCGCGTATTTTTTGCCGAGTTAGAAGAGTTATACGAGACAGGATTTCGCGGAGCAATCTTACTTGCCGATGACAATGTTATTGGTAATAAAGCAAAAGCACTGGTAATTTTGTCTCAGCTTGTAAATTGGCAAAAAGAGCATAACTATCCGTTTGAATTTACTGCGGAGTTTCCTATAACTCTTGCGGACGATCCCGAGCTTATGGATGTTTTAGTCGTCGCCGGGTTCAGAAAAGTTTTTTTGGGTTTAGAAACGCCCAATAGAGCCTCTCTTCTTGAATGTGGCAAACTGCAAAATGCCAATCGCGATATGGTAGCTTGCGTTAGAAAAATTCAAGAGCACGGATTGATTCCAATGTCGGGGTTTATTGTCGGGTTTGACAGTGACTCGCCAGACAATTTTGACAACCAGATGATTAATTTTATCCAAGAAACAGGAATTGTCATTGCTATGGTCGGGGTTTTACAGGCCCCGCCGGGGAGCAAGCTATATGTAAAACTTGAAATAGAAGGCAGGCTGTTAAATGCCGCCTCTGGAAACAATACCGATTGCGAGCCCAATTTTGCGCCCAAAATGCCAAAAGAAAGGCTCATTCAGGGTTATAAGCGGATCATTAAAACCATTTATTCGCCTAATAAGTATTACGAAAGGATTCGTAAATTTTTGGAGAATTATAATCCATCAGGCCGTCCAAAGAAAAAATTTAGCATGTCCGATTTTAAGGCGCTTATGATGGCAAATCTATGGATAGGGTTGCTTGGCGGCCTAAAGGTCAGCTATTATTACTGGAAGTCTCTGTTTTATGTTATTTTTTCCAAAAAACGGCGGGCGTTTGCTGATGTTGTAGCTCTGCATATTTACGGAGCGCACCTCAGAGAAATTGCTAAAGGCATTAGAGATTCATAACTCTTTTGTATGGGACGAGTGATCGTCCTTTTTATTTAGTTTGATTCTTTATTTTGCAAATGGTAAAATAAAGAATATAAATTTTATTTTTTAAAAATGGGAGAAACAATAGCAGGACCCGGCTGGGAAGATTCTATTAAACAAGAAGCAGAACCGCCGGAGCTTCCAGATCAAACACAAGAACTTAAAAAACCGGAACGCCCGGGTTATGATTTTTTAATCTCCAAAGACGGATCAAAAGAATTTAGAATGGGACAGAAAATAATTTATAAAGACAAAGGGGGAAAAATAATTGAGGGCGTCATTATTAATTATGAGCGGGGCAAAAACAAAAAAATAACCGAAGTAAAAGTTCAAGGAGAGGGATTAAAAAAACCGCGAACAATATCAAAAAAAGATTTTATAAAATGGCAGGGGTTGGGCGAAGTTGCAGGGGCGCAAATTGTACCGGAAAGTCCAGAAACTATTGTTTGGGGAGCGGAAGATGAGACATTAGTAGAAGAACAAGAAACGCAACAGGAAACAGAAAGCGCTCCGGAAATTATAAAAGGTTTGGCCGAGAAAAAAAAGAAAATTGAACTAGATCTTTCAAAAGCAATAGATGAAGAAACAAAAAAAATATTATTAGAAGAAAAAAGAGCTATATCAGATGCAATTATAGAAGTTGCCAGCGAGAGAGACGGCAGAGATATTAAAGAGGATTTGAAAGTAGAAGAGCAAAGGCAATTTGAAATAACTTTGGCATCAATGGGTAAAACAGAAGAAGACCATAAAAGAGCTGTTAGAGATAAATATTATAATGAAATAATACAAAGTAGTAGTCTTCCCGAGGAGCAAAAAAAAGAGATAATTAAAAGTGGTGAAATGATTGTGGGCCCTTTTTATAGGCAAATAATTTTAGGTAGGGAAGATGTTGCCACTTGTATTATGGCTGGCGTAGATCCTTTAAAAATAAAACACGCCGGCTTTTTGGGTCTTTCTAAAAAAATCAGGGGAATTTTTATTAAAAATGAAAAAGGAGAGGAAGAAGAAAAGGAGGCTGCAGACATAAACAAATTTAATGAATATCTTATAACAACAACAGGAAGGGCAATTATGGAAAAAGAAATTAAGCAAAGAATAGAGCAAAGAAAAAAACAAATTATAGAAGAAACGGAAATAGCTTATTTTGCCAGAGAGAGAATAGTGCAAAAAATATTAAATTCTTTGCCGCAGCCCGAAATTCAACCAGCCCCCGCTCTTGATGGCGAAGATACTATGCCACCTGTTGAAAAAATAGAAAAGCCAGTGGAGGAAATTGAAGAACATAAAACAGTATTTAATTATTTTACTGACATAAATAATAGTCTCTGGAAAAAATATAGAGAAGGGAAAGAAACCTACAAAGGCGCTCAAGGAGTTTATGGACGGGAAAAATTAGAAGAGGGAATTTCAAAAACAGCAGAAATACTAAAAGATTTAGAAGCTGGCAGAACAGACAGCGCCAGAGATCAGCTTGAAAAAATGATAATAAGGAGCGAAAAATTTGCCGCAAAAGCGCATAGCGAAAATGATAAAAAAAGATTAAAAATTTTATCTGAAAAACAAGAAGAATTAAAAGGTTATCTTGATGTTTTAAATACACAAGAGTCAAAAGAACAAAGTTTGCCAACAAATATTAGAAAGAGAGGAATAATTTCAAGAAGCCCACAATTAGAAGAATCAGAAGTTTTGACACAGGAAAGACCGGTAATAGCGCAAGAGCCTGTTGTTGAAATAGAACAAATTGAATCTGAAACTGATACCGGCATACAGGCAGCAAGATTTAGAAAAGAGGTTGGCGGAGAGCCACAAGTTTTAGAAGATAAAAATGAACAACAAGAAGCTGTCGCTATGCCCAATTTGCCACCGGTTCCTGCGCCGAATAGAGGAGAAAAATCAATTAAAGCAGAAGAAAAAAAGAACGAGGTTTTAACAGAAACCGATAAAATTTTAGAGGAAATAAAAAAAGTTAGAGAAGAATGACATCATGTGTGGCATCCTGTGACCGAAGACGAAGAAACGGCTTTTAGAAAAAAAATAGCAGAGTTAGAAGGTAAACTTATTGAAACGCGAGAGTCAGAAAAACCGTAATTATTTTTTGTTTAATTTATTTATTAAGTCGCGGAGTTCGGCGGCGCGCTCAAAGTCTAAATTCGATGTCGGACATCTTAAAAACTTACGATGATTTCTTATCTTTCCGGAAAAGTTATTTTAAAGCGGGATAAGTTTATTATATTAGAAGTGGCTGGCGTTGGCTACAAAGTTTTTTTGAACCGCCAAACCCTGTTAAAATTACCAGAAATTAACGGGGATGTAAATCTCTTTTGTTTTCAAAATGTAAAAGAAGACGCGCTGGATTTATACGGATTTTTGTCTTATGATGAATTAGATTTTTTCGAAGTTTTAAACGATATACATGGCGTAGGGCCCAAGGCCGCTTTGGAAATTTCTGTTTTGGGACCCTTGGAAAAAATTAAAGATAAAATTTTGGCGCAAGACGAAAAAATATTTGCAGGAATTCCGGGTATTGGGGCAAAAAGAGCTTCATCTATTATACTAGAGCTTACCGGAAAAATTATTGGTCCCGCCAAAGCGGGATCCCGCTTTGGCGGGACGGATGAAGCAGAAAACGCGCTGGTCCAGCTTGGCTTTTCACGCCAACAAGCAAAAGACGCCCTTTCTCGTGTTCCCGGTGATATTGTCCCCGAATCCCGCATCAAAATGGCCTTGAAGTTTTTAGGCAAATAAATTATGCTCGAACCGTCTGTATTTCCTTTAGATAGACGTCGGACGTCTATCCAGCTTTATGAGAATTAAAGAAATTATTAAAAAAATTTTAGGCAGAAACCTGCTGGACGCATATCATTATTGTTGGGCGTTTTTCGGAGCAGCAATTTTTGGATTTCCCGGGTATGATAAAAATATAAAAATTATCGGCGTTACCGGCACCAGCGGAAAATCAACAACAACTGATTTGATAACAAGAATTTTAGACAGGTTAGGGAATAAAGTTGCTTCAATCTCAACAATTCGGTTTAAAGTTGCAAACAAAGAATGGGAAAATAAATATAAAATGACAATGCCGGGCCGTTTTGTTATTCAAAAATTTTTGAGGCAGGCAAAAAATGCTGGTTGTAAATATGTTGTTTTGGAAGTTACTTCGGAAGGAATCAGGCAATTCAGGCACAAGTTTATAAATTTTGACACAGCAGTTTTTACAAATATTGGGCAGGAACACTTAGAATCGCACGGAGGGTTTGAAAATTATAGAAATGAGAAACTAAAACTATTCAAAGTGACAAAAAATATTCATGTTATAAACGCAGATGATAAAAATGCAAAATATTTTTTGGATATTCCCGCAAAGAAAAAAATCACTTTTGGAATTAAAGATGCAGAAAACTATGAATTTAAATTAAATTTAATTGGCGATTTTAATGTTATGAATGCGTTGGCTGCAATTTCTGTTGCAAAAGTTTACGGAATAAATTACGAAACTTGTAAAAAGGCGTTACAAAAAGCAAAAGGAATTGCCGGTAGAATGGAAGTTATTCAAAAAGAGTCATTTGAAGTTATAGTTGACTATGCCCACACACCAGAACAATTAGAGACCGTTTACAAAACCCTAAACCCTAAACCCTATACCCTAAACCCTAATTTAATTTGTGTATTAGGGAGTTGCGGGGGGGGCAGGGACAAATGGAAAAGGCCGGCACTGGGTGAAATTGCAAAAAAATATTGCAGGGAAATAATTATTACAAATGAAGATCCTTATGACGAAGATCCTATGGAAATAATAAATAAGGTTGCAGAAACTGCCGGCCAAAATGCAGAAATAATTTTAGATAGAAAAGAGGCAATAAAAAAAGCAATAAAGTCGGCAAAACCCGGAGATGTTGTAATAATTACAGGAAAAGGATCAGAGCCTTGGATGTGCGTTGCAAATGGCAAAAAGATTCCCTGGGACGACCGCCAAATTGCCCGCGACGCATTAGCGGAGAAAAAACCTGAAAATATTGACAAGATAGATTAAATATGCTAATATAAATATATGGTTAAAATTAGTACATTTATAATATATAAAAACAGCGGAGAACGGGTCTCCGCCAAACTT
>ERZ1292632.125-Hain-H43-01um-R2-125-length-75463-cov-12_pt1 | contig 58544 bp, 58 predicted proteins | sample MGYA00564407_ERZ1292632 | MGnify/ENA primary metagenome ERZ1292632 (study PRJEB36523, sample SAMEA6512637) | groundwater metagenome | collected 2019-01-08 | study: AquaDiva: Metagenomics assemblies of 32 groundwater samples | reverse complement strand
GGGAGGTGGCACGTCCCAATAACTCTGGAACGAATAGAGTGCTATGATGTTTCAAATATTCAAGGAAAACAGGCAACCGGTTCTATAGTTGTTTTTATTGATGGAAAACCGGATAAAAGCCAATATAGAAAATTTAAAATAAAAATTGAAAATACGCCAAACGATATTGCAATGCTAAAAGAGATTTTAGAAAGAAGATTTTTGCGCAAAGAATGGCAATACCCAGACGCCATTTTAATAGATGGCGGCAAAGCCCAATTAAATATTGCTATAAATTCCAAATTACAAAATCCAAGTTACAAATCAAATCCTAAAATTAAAAATATAAAAATAATGGCAGTTGCAAAAGGGAGACAGGAGTTATTTGTTGAAAATATAAAAAACCCTATCCCTCTAAAATCTCTGCCGCGGGAAGTTTATAACCTAATAAAAAATTTAGACGATGAAGCCCACCGATTTGCAATTGCTTACCACAGAAAACTCCGTAAAAAAAATTTATTGCAATAAATATTGCATTTTTATAAAAATATGCTAATATAAAACAACATGAAGAAGCTTCTCTCTCAAATAGTAAGCGCTGGGCTGGGGCTTTGGCTGGCAGTATTCTTTGTGCCCGAAGTGAAGATAAATTTACTGCCAAATACTAATTTTTTTGGTTTTGCTTTAACTTCAGAATGGCAGCTTTTTTTGGCTTTGGGAATTGTTTTAGGATTGCTTAATTACTTTGTAAAACCAATATTAGACACATTAGCCTTGCCGCTAAAAATAATAACCCTTGGGCTTTTCAGTATTGTTATAAATATGGCTATGATATGGATATTGGATTTAATTTTTGTTGAAATAAGCATTCCCCTGCTATGGCCTCTTTTATATACTTCCTTAATTATCTGGTTTTTAAATTTTGTTATCATAAAATTAATAGTTAAAGATAATTAAAAAATAACTCAAAACTATATCGTATTATGAATACATATTTAATTTATGCGCAAATCGCAGTTTCAATAATTTTAATTGCGCTTATAGCCGTGCAGCAAAGAGGAGCCGCTTTAGGATCTGCTTTTGGCGGAGGAGGAGAATTTTACTCCTCAAGGCGAGGAATGCAAAAAAAAATCTACTACGCCACAGTTGTTGCTTCTGCTGTTTTTATTATTTTAGGCTTTTTAAATATTTTAATTTAATATTTTAATTTAATGAGTTCTTCTAAATTTCCGGCTTTTTCCCAATGGAAACAAGTTTTTAAAGTGCTTAAAAAAGGCGAAAAAACAGCGCTTTTGATTTTTTCGGCATTAGCTTTTGCATCTTTAGCCTTTTTAATTATAAGTTTTTATATAAATAATACAAAGGCAGTGCCGACTTCAGGCGGAACATATATAGAAGGAGTTGTAGGCCAGCCAAGATTTATAAATCCGATCTACGGCGAAACCGACGACATTAACAGGTCGTTAATAGACCTTGTTTTTTCTGGGTTAATGACCTACGATAAAAATGGAAAAATAGTGAAAGATATGGCTGAGAGCTATAACGTTTCTGATGACGGGAAAACTTATAATTTTCAGCTAAAGAATAATATTTTTTGGCAAGATGGAAGGCCCCTTACAGCTGACGACATAATCTTTACAATAAAAACAATCCAAAATTCAGACTATAAAAGCCCTTTAAGGGCAAACTGGATTGACGTGAATGTTGAAAAAACATCCGACAAATCTTTAACTTTCGTTCTTAAAACCCCTTATAATTATTTTTTAGAAAATTGCGCGGTAAAAATAATTCCAAAACATATTTGGGAAAATATATTGCCAGAAAATTTTGCGCTTTCTTCTTATAACCTTCAGCCTATCGGCTCTGGACCTTATGTTTTTAAAAATTTGGCTCAAACAAGTTCTGGTTTTATAAAAACTTTAAATTTAAAATCTAACCGCAAATATTATAATCGGCCTCCCTTTATTTCTAATATATCTTTTCAGTTCTTTGAAAAAAACGATGATTTAATAAAAGCCGCCAATGCAAAAACTATTGATGGTTTTTCTTTAACCTACTTAGATAATAACGAACTTTTGGCAGAAAAAAAAATCAGCCAGGGCTTGTCAAAAGCAGAAAAATTTTCTGTTTATTCGTTTTCTCTGCCAAGATATTTTGCTGTTTTTTTCAATGAGCAAAAAACAAAAATTTTATCAGACGCTAATATAAGGAAGGGCTTAATTTATTCCGTAAACAAAAACGAACTGATACAAAAAATAAGCGATGAAACAAAAATAAACATTTCAGCTGTTGATTCCCCTATATTGCCAGATTTTTTTAACTACCAGAAACCAATAAATATTTATGAATTTGATGTCCAAAAAGCAAAAGATTTTTTAGACAAGTCGGGGTTTAAAGATAACGGATCTGGCCAAAGAGAAAAACCAAACGACAAAAAACCTGCTTTTAAATTTAAAAGCTATTTGTCTGCAAGGTCAAAAGGGACAGAAGTTACAGAGCTTCAAGGGTGCTTATCAAGGCTGGACAATAATTTTAAAAGTTTGATGCAGGGAGAAACTAACGGGTTTTACGGCAAGGGAACCGAAAATGCCGTTTCTGAATTTCAAAAAAAATATTTGACAGATGAAAAACCAACTGGAGAAATCGGACAAAAGACAAGGCAAAAACTAAACGAACTCTGCATTCCTCCCCAGCAAAACTCCCAGCCTCTAAAATTTATTTTAACAACCTTAAACCAGCCGCAATTAATAGAAACCGCCAATTTGCTGAAAGGTTATTGGCAAAATGCGGGAGTTTCAATTAATATTAATGCCGTAGATATTTCTGAATTAAAAACTATTATAAAAAATAGAAATTACGACGCTTTACTTTACGGCCAAGCCTTAGGAAGCGCGCCAGACCTTTATCCTTTTTGGCATTCTTCGCAGATTAATGATCCTGGTCTAAATTTATCTGAATATTCTAATAAAGATGTTGACGCGCTGTTAAAAGACGCCAGAGAAAATTTAGGCGCCAGCAAAACAGAACAAGATTACGAACAGCTGCAAAACATAATAACTAATGATGCTCCTGCCCTATTTTTATATAATCCCGATTATTTATATTGGGTTTTGCCTCAAGTAAAAGGAATAGACACAACAAAAATAATTGACCCGGCAAAGAGATTTTCCAACGTAGAAAATTGGTATATTAAAACCAAAAGAGTGCTAAGATAAAATAAATAATGGATTTTGATTTAACAAAATTTACTCCAGACATCCGCTATCTAAATGATATGCGCGAAGTTATTTATGATAAAGAATGGCTAAAAACAGCTCAAAATGTTGAATTATATTATATGTATCGCGGAGTTGAAGAAAAAAATGGTTTACGATACGACATCACAGTAATTCCGCCAAAAATGCTTGGTTCTGAATTTGTAAAAACAAAAGGCCATTATCATTTAGATAACTGGCAGGAGGTTTACAATGTTTTAGAAGGAACTGCAATATATTTAATGTCCCGCCGCAGCGGGATCCCGCCAGAGGCGGGACAGATTGATGATGTGTACGCGGTAACCGCAGAAAAAGGAGAATCAATAATTATAAAACCAGGATACGGACACGTAACTATAAATCCGTCAGAAACTCAAGAATTAAAAATGGCGAATTGGGTTTCGCCAAATTGCAAAGTTGATTATAAATCGTACGAAGAAAAACAAGGCGCTTGTTATTACTATGTAAAAGGGCCCGCCTCCGCCCCGCCAGGGCGGGGCTTCGGCGAGGCGAAGTGGATAAAAAACGAAAACTATAAAGTGGTTCCAGAGCTGCGCTTTGAGGAGCCGTTAAAATCTCTGCCTGAAAATTTAAGCTTTCTAAAATAAATCTGCGGACGTGGCGGAATTGGCAGACGCGCTGGCTTCAGGAGCCAGTGGGAGCAATCTCGTGAGGGTTCAACTCCCTCCGTCCGCACTAAAAAAATATCTCTAAAAAAAATAAATAAAATTATGATTAAACAAAACAAAGCTGAAAATGCTTTAAGAATTATTCCTCTTGGAGGATGCGAAGAAGTCGGCAAAAATATGACTATTTTTGAGTATGGGCAAGATATTGTTATTTTAGACATGGGTTTGCAATTTCCCGAAGAAGATATGCCCGGAATTGATTATGTAATTCCAAATATTGAATATCTAAAAGGCAAAGAAAAAAATATCCGCGGAGTTGTTTTTTCGCACGGGCACTTAGACCACATTGGAGCGGCTCCCATATTATTGCAAAAACTTGGCAATCCCCAAATTATCGGCAGGCCATTGACCTTAGAAATGGTAAAACACAGGGTTGAAGACACTTATCGCGGGGCCGCAAAAAAATTAAAAACAACGTACATCCAAAGCATAGGCCAAAAAATAAGCCTTGGAGCTTTTACATTAAGTTTTTTTGCAATTGACCACTCTGTGATGGACGCTGTTGGAGTAATTTTAGAAACTCCAGTTGCAACAATCGTGCATCCGGGAGATTGGACAATTGAAAAAAATCCAATTGGCAGAAAGGCTATAGATTACACTCATCTTTCAAACTTAAAAAGACCGACAATTTTAATGCTGGAATCTTTAGGGTCAACAACTTCAAAAGAACAAATTACACAAGAGGATATGTTAAACAATCTGTACGACTTGATATCAAAAGCTCCAGGCAGAACCATAGTTGCCACTTTTTCTTCGCAAATTGAAAGAATAAGGCAAATACTGGAATTTGCCGCAAAAACAAATAGAAAAGCGGCGTTGGACGGATTTTCAATGAAATTAAACATTGAGCTTGCAACAAAACTTGGCTACGTAAAAATTCCAAAAGGCGTAATAATTTCCACTGACAAAGCTCATAATTATCCAGACAATAAAGTTATTATAATTTGCACTGGCGCTCAAGGTGAAGAAATGGCGGCGCTTTCAAGAATTGTGGCAGGAAACCATAGGCACATAAAAATAAAAAAAGAAGACACAATTATTTTTTCTTCTTCTGTAATTCCAGGCAACGAAAGAACTGTCCAGCGGCTAAAAGACAATCTTTACCGTTTGTCTGACCACGTATACCATTCAGATATTGTTGACGTGCACGTTTCGGGCCACGGCAACATTGAAGGAATAAAACAAATGCTCAGTGAAATAAGGCCAAATTATTTTATTCCAGTTTACGGCAATCATTATATGTTAAAAGAAGGCGCAAAAATTGCTTATGAAATGGGGTTTAAAAAAGACCAGGTTTTTGTGCCAGACAACGGTTCTATTATAAAATTTGATGCCAGCAAAGCTGAAGTATCAAAAGAAAAAGCTCCAACAAATTATGTTTTTGTTGACGGATTGGGAGTTGGAGATGTTGGAGAAATAGTTTTAAGAGACCGCCAAGCTCTGGCAGAAGACGGCATGTTCGTAATAGTTGCCGTAATAGACAGGCGAACAGGAAAAGTTAAAGGCTCTCCTGATATTATTTCCCGCGGATTCGTTTATTTGCGCGAATCAAAAGATTTATTGGCGCAGACACGCAGAAAAGTAATTGAAATTGTAGACAAGTCTGCTGGCCATGGAGGGGCTGTAAACTGGGTTTATGTAAAAGATGAAATTCGCAACAAAATCGGCGACTTCCTTGCCACAAAAACATCCCGCCGCCCAATGATACTCCCCGTCGTCATCGAAGTCTAAAAATTTTAAGTTTACAATTTATAATTTGAAAATTCTATGAGAATATTTTCAGGCATAAGGCCAACCGGCAACATTCATATAGGAAATTATTTAGGAGCTATAAAACAATGGATTGAGCTCCAAGAAAAAAATGAGTGTGTTTTTTGCATAGTTGATTTGCATGCCATTACCACTCCCTATGAGCCAAAAGAAATGCAAAAAAACATTACAGATGCCGCCAGCATTTATTTGGCAGCAGGAGTAAATCCAGAAAAATCTATTATTTTTGCGCAGTCAGAGGTAAGAGAGCATACTGAATTAGCCTGGCTTTTAGGAACAATTACTCCTATGGGCGAACTATCAAGAATGACGCAATTTAAAGAAAAATCAAAAAAGCACAAAGATTATGTTAATGCCGGATTATTTAATTATCCTGTTTTAATGGCAGCTGATATTCTTTTATATAAAAGCCAAGGCGTTCCTGTTGGCAAAGACCAAGAACAGCATGTGGAGCTTACCCGCGCCATTGCTAAAAAATTTAATCAAAGGTTTGGTAAAGTTTTTGACGAGCCAGAAACAATTTTACCAGAAACCGGAGCCAAAATAATGAGTTTGACTAATCCTAAAAAGAAAATGTCAAAAACCGACGAGCCAAAAAGTTATATTTCTTTGTTTGACACGCCAGAAGATATTACAAAAAAAATAATGTCGGCAGAAACCGATTCTGGAAAAAATGTGATTTATAATATTACTAAAAAACCCGGCATTTCAAACCTTTTGACAATTTATTCTCTTTTAACAGATAAAACAACGAAAGAAATTGAAAAACAGTTTAAAGACAAAGGTTATGGAGATTTTAAAAAATCTTTGGCTAAAACAGTTGTAGATTATTTAGAGCCTTTTCGCAGAAAACAAAAAGAACTGCAGACAAGAGATGTTTATTTAAAAGAAATTTTAAACAAAGGCAAAACAAGAGCCAGAATAATAGCAGAAACAACAATGCAGGAAGTCCACGAAAAAATGGGACTTTCTTCATGAAACTTAAAACATAAAACATAAAACATAAAAAAATAGCCGAAGGGCTATTTTTTATTTCTATTCTGTAATAATTTCTGTTAATTCTTTTATTTTTTTCTCTAAAATATCTTGTGTATCAGCTTCAATGGTGAGGCGTAGCAATGGCTCTGTGTTTGAAGGCCTTATATTAAACCACCAATTCTCATATTCCACGGTTACTCCATCCAAAAAATCCTGCTTTCCGTCAGAATATTTTTCTTTTACTTTTTCCATAATTGCCTCTTTATTTTCAACCTGAAAATTCAATTCAGGAGATTTCGCATAAGGAGAAAATTCGGTAATAATTTCAGAAACCTTGACTTGCCCTGAGCTCTTGCCCTGAGCCGTGCCGAAGGGTGTCGAAGGGTCTTTTGAAATTATCTGCAGTAAAACCAAAAAAGCAATCATTCCAGAATCCATATAAAAATTATCTTTAAAGCAATAGTGCCCCGAAAGCTCCCCTCCCATTGCGCCGTTATTTTTTAAAAGTCCTTCTCTTACATTTATAAAACCAACTTGAGTTCTAACAGGTTTACCTCCCCACTTTTTAATAAACTCTGGCACTGCTTTTGAGCAAATTGCATTATAAGCTATGGCAGTTCCCGGATTTTTTTCCAAAAAATATTTTGCCAAAAGTAAAAGCGTCGCATCGGCTCTAACTAATTCGCCGTTTTCATCTGCTAAAAATATTCTGTCTGCGTCTCCGTCAAAAATCAAACCAAAATCAGCTTTCTGTTTTTTTATTTCATTTTTTATTTGGTCTGCAGACCCTTCTGCTAAAGGGTTTGGGCTGTGATTTGGAAAATTTCCATTAGGCTCAAAATTCAAAGAAATAATTTCTACTGGCAATTTATCTTTTATTTTTTCCAAAACGATTCCTGCAACCCCATTTGAGGCGTCAACAACTACTTTAAACGGCTTAATTTCGCCCAAATTAACAAACGAAAGAATGTGGCTTATGTAATCATTCCAAAAATCCCCGCCTAAACTCGCCAAAGGCGAGATTGTGGCGGGCCCGTCAAAATGCCCTTTTGGGCTTTTGTCGGGTTTTTCAACTTCTGCCAGTAAATCTTTTCCTCTTATTATTTCAATGCTATTGCCAGCTTTCTTAATTATTTTAAAACCGTTATATTCCTTTGGATTGTGGCTTGCAGTTATCATAATACCTGCGTCAAAATCATAAGTGCCAACAGTAAAATAAAGACATTCTGTGGGCACTTGGCCTATATTGTATACATCTGCGCCTTCAGCTAAAATGCCTCTTGCAAGGGCTAAAAATAGCTCTGGCGATGAAATACGGGCATCCTGACCTATTACCGCCTTTTTTACAGAAAATTGCCTTGCAAAAGCCCTGCCTATTTTAAAAGCCGCTTCTTTATCAAGCTCATCTGGATAAATTCCTCTAATATCGTATGACTTAAATATGTTTTGATTTATCATAAAAAAATAAGTATATTTGACTATTATATTCCTCTACGCTTGAACTTTCAAGGACTTTCTGCTATAATAACGCATAATAACAAACAAACAAAAAAATCGTTGTTTTTAAAATTATGAAGGTATACGAACTGACATATATAATTTCTTCAGAGTTAACAAATGAAGAGGCAAAATTGACCAAAGAAGAAATAGACTCTTTCATCCAAAAAGAAGAAGGGGTTATTTTAAGGTCTGAAAATCCTGTTGCCAAAACCCTCTCTTACCCTATAAAAAAACAAGGCTCTGGTTTTTTTGTTGTCTTAGAGTTTCAAATAGCCCCAGAAAAACTCAGTGAATTAAAAGAAAAATTAGAGAATAACAGCAAAATTTTGCGCCATTTTATTGTAATAAAAAAACCTGCAAAAATTAGAAAAGAAAGAAGAGTTAAAAAACGCATACCAGCTGAACCAGAAAAATCAGATGTATTTTCTGTAGAACAAAATCCTGCCATAGCTCCAGCCTATGCAAAACCTGCGCCAGATAAACCTGCCCGCACAGGCGGGGAAAAAATAGAATTAGAAGATATCGAAAAAAAATTAGAAGAAATTTTAGGCGAATAAACCATGAATTTAAATAAGATATTTATATTGGGAAATGTTACCCGCGACCCAGAGGTTAGAGCTTTGCCTTCGGGGCAATCTGTAACTAATTTTTCTGTAGCCACAAACAGGTTTTACACCGACAGCTCAGGGCAGAAAAAACAAGAGGCAGAATTTCATAATGTTGTTTGTTTTGGAAAACTGGCTGATATAAGTTCAAGGTATTTGAACAAAGGGTCTATGCTTTTAGTTGAAGGCAGAATAAAAACCAGAACTTGGCAAGATTCTGCAAATGTTAAGCATTATAAAACAGAAATTATTGCCGAAAATATACAATTAGCCCCAAAATCAATGGGCGGAGCTGCAGGAAATATAGAAAGACCAAGGCCTTATTCTGCTCCAGATCCAGAACCAGACCAGCCAAAACGCGACTTGTCTGCGCAGGCAGGAGAAATTCCAATAATAGAAGAAAATTATATGCCGCCAGTTTCAGAAGATAATAATATTCAGCATGAGCCTGAGCCCTCAACCGATGAAATTGATATTAAAGATATACCATTTTAATTAAAACAAATTTTCACTAACCACTAATTTTTTAAAATACGAATATACGCAAATCACAAATTCGTGATTTGTGAGAATTCGTCAAAAAAGTAATTCGTGATTTGTGAGAATTAGTATATAAAATGTTTTGTAGTTTTTGCCAAAAAAATATTGACGACGTAGATTATAAAAATACAGAATTGCTGTCGCGATTTGTGTCTGGTTTTTATAAAATAAAACCAAGAAAAAAAACCGGCCTTTGCGCTCATCATCAAAAAAAGATTGCCACTGCAATCAAACGCGCCCGCCAAATGGGATTAATGGCATATACACCAAAGTAAATTTTTATTTAAAATTAAAAAGATAGTCCCAAAACTGTCTTTTTTATTGATACAATATATCTGCATTGAATATCACGATCGTATATATGAATGCGTACAGGTTATTTTACTAATTTAAAATATTTCAATAAAAAATCGTCATTATATATCCGCTCGGCTGTGATTATATTAACAAACGTATTAATTCCGTAAATCTCGCAAGCAAGCTGTATTTCTTTCTCGCACGGATAAGGATAAACCCAAACGCTTTTTTGCATCTGATAAAAACCCAATAACTTTAATTTTATTCTCATTGCGTCTCTCATTTGCCTTCTGTTTTTCTCGGGTATGTCGAAAACGATCACTCGCCATTTTTTATCCCAAATCTTTTGCGGTCTAATTTTCATATCATGAAATTGGATCTCGTGAATGATTTTTTTCCCTTTTTCGGTCAATTTTACTATAAATTTATTATTTTCCCTCCTAACAATTATAATTTTATTTTTGTTCAAACCGGCTAATGATCTCGCCAAGTTTATTTCATCAATGTTGCCATTTTTAGTCCGCTTATTGTTTTTTAACAACATCCGCGCGATGTTTATCAAAAAAAATGGAGACGTGGATGCAACAACAAGAATGCCTGCCGCAGCCAAAATTAATAAAAAATCCTTAACCGTTTCACCATATCTTATTCTCATGAAGTTATTAAATTATTTTGCTTATTTAAAATTTAATTTAAATCATTCTTATGCATTACACAATACGATCGTGAGTATTAATGCACATTGTGGCATAAAATCATGTATAAAAAAACAACTTTTTACAACTGTTTTTTGTTATACAATTTTTTATTGAGATGTATTTTTCAATTTATTTAATCCCAAAATTCCTCCTATCAAAATTAAGATTCCTCCCCAACTACCCACAGAAATAATTCCTAAAATTATTGTTGCAAAAAAGTCTAATCTTTTAGGATTTCTTGCAATTTTAGCAATAAAAAATAATAAAATTAAACTTACTGCTAGAGTTACAAGGGCATACATGAAAATTAATTGTAATGTATTTGCAAATATGTCCCATTCATTTCCTGTAGAAAAAAATAAAGTTTGCTGTCCCAATAATGTTCCCTTGGTCAATAAAAAATACCTATAAACAATCTTTGCAGAGACGATTATGTTTATAACAAGACCTGTAAGTACTAATATAAAATGAATTTTAAATTGCATAATTTTTATTTTTTATATTTTTACCATTTAATTTTCTTTCACTTTCATTGCCTCTGTTTTTATTTTTTCCATTGCCACTGGGTGTTCTTTTAAATATGTTTTAGCGGCTTCTGTTCCCTGTCCGATTTTTTCTCCTTCTAGGGTAAAAAAACTTCCAGATTGTTTTATTATTCCCGAAGTTAATCCAGCTCTCAGAGCGTCTCCTGATTTTGAAATTCCCTCATTATAATAAATATCAAACTCAGCTGTCTTAAAAGGAGCCGCCACTTTGTTTTTTACAATTTTTGCCTTGACGCGATTTCCGATAATTTCGTCTCCAGATTTTATCTGGGCTGTTCTTGTTAAGTTAACTCTCACAGAAGCGTAAAATTTTAAAGCCAACCCGCCGGGCGTGGTTTCAGGATTTCCAAAAACCATTCCAATTTTCATTCTGGTTTGGTTTAAAAATATAACCATTGTGTTTGTTTTAGACATTATTGCGGAAAGCTTTCTACACGCTTGCGACATTAAACGCGCCTGAAGCCCCATATGCTGGTCGCCAATTTCTCCTTCAATTTCCCTCTGCGGAGTTAAAGCCGCAACAGAGTCAACAACAATTACCGCAACTGTTCCTGTTTTTACTAATGTTTCAACAATTTGCAAAGCCTGCTCTCCAGAATCCGGCTGAGAAATAAGTAATTCGTCAACATCAACACCAATCCTTCTTGCATAATCAGGATCCATTGCGTGCTCTGCGTCAACAAACGCGCAAGCGCCTCCTTTTTTTTGCGCTTCTGCTAAAATATGCAAAGACAAAGTTGTTTTTCCTGATGATTCAGCTCCGTAAATTTCTATTATTCTGCCTCTTGGCATTCCACCAACTCCCAAAGCCATATCCATAGCAATAGAACCAGTTGGAATAACATCAACATTAACAGCGTGAATATCCCTCATTTTCATAATCGCCCCTTCGCCAAACCTTTCTTTAATTTCATCAATCGCGCTATTCAACGCCTTATTCTCTTTAGGACTTTCTTCTTTTTTTATTTTTTCCTTCGCCATAATTTTATTTTATTTTTTAAATTTTACTTTTTATTTTGTAATAAATCTTCCAAAATTTCTAACGTTCCTTGTTTTTCTGCCCAATTTTTGACATAGTTTAAATCTAATTTTTCGTTTTGTCTTTCTAAAATAGTTTTAACATCCTCTTTTTGTTTCCAAGAATTACTATCTTTTCCCCACAAAAGTTTGCTTAAAATTAAATCTTCCGGAGAAACGAAATAAGCTTTAGCCACCCCCAATACATCTTGTAATATAGCTCTTTTTATTTTTAATTTGTTGTAAGGATTATTAGCTAAAACAAAGAAATCAACCTTCATACCGCTGTCAGGATGGACAAAATTAAATTCGCTTTTATGAAGCAGGGCATCGCGAATCATATCCTCATCGGCATAAACATTTTTATCAAATTCAACTATTTTTTTTACCAAAGGCTTTATATTTTTTTCTGACATTTCAACAATTATATCAATATCGGCGGTTGACCTTGTTTTTCCCCAAACAGAAATTGCAAATCCGCCAGTGATTGCATAGGGAATTTTTAAGTCCGATAAAATTTCAGTTATTTTTGCTAAAAGTTCTTCGGGAAACATTTTTTGAAACAGTTTTAGATTCGCTTAACTTTTTGGTTAACATAAAAAGTCGAGCTGAAAGTTTTATACTTTTTTCACTTGGCATGTTATATAAAATTTTATCCTGTATTTCCTGTGCTTTCTTCGGAGTTAAAATTTCCTTCACCATAAAATTATATTTAAAATTTATTTTGTTTTAAAACCGATTTCTTTTTTAGGTTTTAACTTTTCTGCCTGCAATAGGTTAAGTTTACTAAAAATTTCCTTAATTTGTCCATCATATTTCTGTTCCATATCTTTAATTTTTCTATAAAGCGATTGATTCGTTTCTAAAAGTTCGCGAATTTTAACGAAAGTTCTGATAATTTGAATATTCACATTTATGGCTCTATCGCTGTTTAAAACACTGGCAAGCATCGCCACTCCTTGTTCGCTAAAAACGAAGGGCATATATCTTGTCCCGCCTCTGTTTGAGGTTTCAAAATGAAACCTCAAATCTCTAAATTCTTCTTTTGTAAGCTGAAACATAAAATCCTCAGGAAATCTTTTTAAATTTCTTTTTACTGCCAAATTTAAAGACTTAGTCGGAACTTTATAAAGCTCAGCTAAATCTTTATCTATCATTACTTTTCTACCACGTATAATATAAATTTTATTTACAATTTTTTCGCTTGGAATTATTGTAGAATTTGCCATAAAATTTTAAACTTTTTGCCAGGTGTCGCCAGGCGTTTCTTCTGATTCGTCCAGACCGCTTGGGTCTTTGCCTGGGCCAAATTTTATATCTGCTGAATCTGCATAAACTTCTCTTGGCTTTGCTCCGTCAGCAGGGCCGACAATTCCTTTGTTTTCCAATATATCAATTAATCTGGCTGCCCTAGAATAACCAATCCTCAGCCTTCTTTGCAAAAAAGAGGCAGAAGCTTTTTTAGTTTCAAAAACTATTTTTTTGACTTCTTCAAATAAAGGATCGTCATCTCCAAAAAATGTTTCCCCGCCTCCCTCTTTGCCTCCAGCATCTGTTCTTTCAAGGCTTGCCAATAAGCTCTGCGCCATTACTGATTGGTGTTCTTCAATTTTTTTGCCTTGTTCTACGATAAAATCAACTACTTTTTTAACTTCTTTTTCTGAAATATAAGGACCCTGAATTCTGCTAATTTTAGCTGACTTTGACGACGAAAAAAGCATATCTCCAGCCCCCAATAATTTTTCAGCTCCCGAAGTGTCTATAACAGTTCTTGAATCAACTTGTGAAGAAACCTGAAAAGTAATTCTGGTCGGCACATTAGCTTTAATTAAACCTGTAATAACTTCAACCGACGGCCTCTGCGTTGCCAGCACCAAATGAATTCCTGTAGCTCTCGCCATTTGAGCTAATCTTACAACGCCAGCTTCTATTTCTCTGCCTTTAGCCGCCATTAAATCTGCCAATTCGTCAACCACAAAAACAATATATGGCAGGCAAAGCCCAGACGCAATTATTGACTTGTTCGCGTTATAGGTGGCAAGATTTCTTGCTGGAACTTCTGAAAAAACTTCAAATCTTCTTTCCATTTCGCGTGTCAGCCATTGCAAAGCATTTATTGTTTTTGTTGCATCATAAATTACAGGGCACAATAAATGCGGAATATCGTTGTAATGCTGAAATTCAACTCTTTTTGGGTCAACCATTATCATGCGCAAATTATCTGGCGCGCATTTATATAATAAACTCAAAATTAAAGTATTTAAAAATATGGTTTTTCCGGTGCCCGTTGCTCCAGCCACTAATAAATGAGGGCCTTCTGTAATATCTGTAAAAACAGGAACGCCAGAAACATTTCTGCCCAAAGCTACAGTCAATGGGCTGTTTTCATTTTGATAATTTGGGTGAGTAATTAAATTTCTTAAAGTAACAATTGACCTTACTTTATTTGGCACTTCAATTCCAACTAATGACTTGCCGGGAATTGGAGCCTCAATTCTAATGGGGTGGGCAGCTAAAGCCAATGCTAAATTATTTGACAGAGTTGTAATTTTTGAAAGCTTTACCCCCTCTGCTGGTTTAAAAGCATATTGAGTTACGGTGGGACCTACATTCACTTCGGCCATTTCAACAGGAATGCCAAAATTTTCCAATGTGCTTTTTATTATCATTGAATTTTCTTTGATATTGCCAGAAGTTGGCGCTGTTTCATTTTTGTTGAGCAGATCTAATGGAGGCAATACATAATCTCCTTTTGCGGCCACTGATTTTTTTTCTTTTGCGTCTTCTGCCTCGCCCGTTTGGCTACGGCCAAGGGGTTTTTTAAATAAAGATATTCTTGAAGTTAAATTTTTTGCTGTTTCATTTTTTTCCTGTTCAACTCCTTTTATTTTAAAAGTGGCGTCCTCTGATTTATTTATCTGCGCTGAAAATGAAGGCTTTTTGTCCATATATTCATCAAATTCGTTTTCTAAATATTCTTGCCATACAAATTGTATAAAAATAAACGCTCCGATTAAAATAACCGACCCAAAAACAATGTTAGCCACCAAAATGCCGAAAAATCCCACTAATAATTTTCCCATTAAAAAACCAATCCAACCGCCATCCATTTGACCTAAATTTCGCGAAGCCAAAATTCCTGAAATTCCAATAATTGAAATAAAAATAGCCAAAAAAAGCGCCAAAGTTCTGCCCCTGCTTTTTGACCTTAAAAATATCAGCCCTCCCAAAAAGAAAAACAGAGGAACAGTAAATACTGCCCGCCCTATTAAAAATTGCGAAGTTGTCATAAAAAATTTTCCGGCAACGCCCGATCTTTCCCAAAAACTTAAAGCAACAACTATTGTTGCTAAAAACATCAAAGTGGCTTTAATCCACCTTTTTGTCCTTTCGCTTAAAAGAGATGCTTTCTTTTTTTCTTTCCCGTTCTTGCCGTTTCCATTTTTATTTTTTTCTTTTTTCGCCATATGATTATTATATCATTGTATCACTTCTTTTTCCTCATGCAAGACCTTAAATTTAACAAAATATCCCGCCGTTTTGGGGCGGGGTATTTTAGGAAAAGCCGGACAAGACCCGACCTCTTCCAATATGTTTGCGGATTTATAAAGTTTATTGAGGTCGGGTCTTTTGAATAAACCCGGTGCCGACTGGAATGAGTTTTCCAATAATTACGTTTTCTTTTAAGCCGCGCAGTTTATCTTCTTTGCCTTCTAGCGCCGCATTAATCAAAACTCTTGAGGTTTGCTGGAAAGAAGCAGCTGACAAAAAGCTCTCAGAATTTAGCGCCACTTCAGAAATGCCCAATAATATCTGAATTCCTACGGGCTGAGTTTTCTTCAATTTCTTTAACCTGTCAACTTCTTCGGCAAACACTGCGCCTTCAACAACTTCCCCTCTTATCCAATCTGAATCGCCCTCTTCTTTTATTCTTATCCTAGAAAACATTTTTTGAATAATAACTTCAATGTGCTTGTCATGAATATCAACTCCCTGAGATGAATAAATTCTTTGGACTTCTTTCAAAATATATTTTTGGGTTTCTTCCAAGCCCACTAATTTGTATAATTTCTTTAAATCCAAACTTCCCTCTGAAAGAGGCTGGTTTTCTTTTATCTCCTGGCCTTCTTTTACCAAAATAGCAATTCTGCCAGGAATTTTATACTCAATCGGTTGTTTTTTACCGCTGGATTTTTTATCGGCTGGCCCGCCTTGACGCGAGGCAGGCTCAATTTTAACAATTCTTTTTTCTTCGTCAACTTTTATAACCCTGCCTTCTGCTAAAGACATAACTGCCTCTCCTTTTGGAGACCTTGACTCAAAAATTTCCTCAATTCTTGGCAAACCTTGGGTAATGTCGCCAGCTCCCACTACCCCGCCTAAATGGTGAGTCCTTAATGTTAACTGTGTGCCTGGTTCGCCAATTGCCTGAGCCGCCACAACTCCAACTGCTTCTCCCAATTTTACCAAGGCATTTCTGCCCAAGTCCCATCCGTAACAACTCTGGCAAACTCCGGCTTTAGATTTACAAGTTAAAGGAGATCGAATAATAACTCTGTTAATTTCTTCTTTGCTAATTTCATCTGCTGTTTTCCAATCAATAAATTCTCCCTTTTTAACAAAAATCTTTTTATCCTTTACTACGTCCTCTAAGCACTGCCTTCCAACTATCTTAAACACAAAATCCTGCTCAATGTCTTCAGCATCTTTTCTGTAAACTGTTAAACCGGTTTTTTCTCCGCAGTCTTCTTCTAAAACTATTACATCGTGGCTAACGTCAATTAAACGCCTTGTTAAGTAGCCAGCTGAAGAAGTTCTTAATGCGGTATCGGCTGTTCCTTTTCTGGCTCCGTGAGTTGAAATAAAATATTCCAAAACATTAAAGCCTTCAGCAAATGAAGATTTTATAGGAAGCTCAATAATATCTCCAGCTGGATTATTCACCAAGCCCTTCATTCCAGCCATTTGAACAGGCTGAGCCCATGTGCCTCTGGCTCCAGCATTAATAATAGAAAGAACCGGGCCGTCTTCTGGCAATGTGGTTTTTAATAAAGCTTCAAGTTTTGTTTTAACTGTCTGCCAAACTAAAATTTTCTGAGAATTTTTTTCTTCAGGAGAAAGCAATCCCTTTTCAAAGTGTTTGTCTATTTGCTCAACTTCCCTTTCTGCGTCAAAAATTAATTTTTCTTTTTCTTTTGGAACAATTAAATCATCCATACCCCAGCTTATTCCAGACAAGGTGCAGTACTCAAACCCCAATGTTTTTATTTTATCTAAAACAACTACACATTCGTTGTTTGGATATTTTTCAATAATATCTCTTACAATCCTCTTTAATCCTTTATTGTCTATAAGTTTATTTACATAAGGATAATTATGCGGCAAACTGGTATTTAAAATAATTCTACCAGCGCTTGTTTCTATTAATTCCACTCTGTCTGCCTTGGGATTTGGAACTATAATTTTTTCATTTAATCCCAAAAATCCATATTCGTAAGCAGTAATCACTTCTGAGGCGCTAGAATATGTTTTTACCCCGTTAGAGGTTTGTTTTTCTTGTATTTTTTCTGAGTTATCTTGACCTCTAACGGGGTTTAAATCCTCTGGTTCTTTTAAATCCTTTATTTTTGTTAAAAAATAGCATCCCAAAGCAATGTCGCGGAAAGGGCCTATAACCGGCAAGCCTGTGGCCGGCCTTAAAAGATTTAACGATGAAAGCATAATTTCTCTGGCTTCTTTTTGCGCCTCTTCTGATAATGGCAAATAAACTGCCATTTGGTCGCCGTCAAAGTCTGCGTTAAACGCCTCGCAGGCAAAAGGATGCAATTTTATTGTTTCTCCCTCTGTCAAAACTGGCTGAAACGCCTGAATTCCTAATCTATGCAAAGTTGGGGCCCTGTTTAACAAAACTAATTTAGTTTTTACTATTTCTTCTAAAATAGCCCAAACTTCCGGCACTTTTTCGTCAATTAGCCTGGCCGCTCCCCTTATGTTATAAGCTAATTCTTTGTCTAAAATTCTTTTTATAACAAAAGGCTTGAAAATTTCCAAAGCCAATGTTTTTGGCAAACCGCATTGACCGAAATGAAGTTCAGGTCCAACTGCAATAACCGATCTGCCAGAATAATCAACACGCTTGCCTAAAAGATTTTGCCTAAATCTTCCTTGTTTCCCAGCCAATATAGCTGCCAAAGATTTTAATAACCTCTTGCCTCCGGTTGTGGCCGTAGTTGTAACTCCTTTTCTCATTTCGTTGTCAATTAAAGCATCAACCGCTTCCTGCAGCATTCTTTTTTCATTTCTAACAATAACAGCAGGGGCTGAAATTTCCAAAAGATATTTTAATCTGTTGTTTCTGTTGATAACTCTTCTGTATAAGTCATTAAGGTCTGAAGAAGCATATCTTCCGCCATCTAACTGAACCATTGGCCTTAAATCAGGAGGCAAAATTGGCAGCACATCCATAAACATCCATTCTGGCCTTATGCCAGCCCTTAACATTCCCTGAAAAAGTTTTAATCGCCTTAAAGCTTTCTTTTTTAAGGCAGGAGGAGCTTCTTTACTCTCTCTTACTGATTCTTCAACTGCCTTTTTTAAATCAATTTTTGCAAAAATATTTCTTACTGTTTCAGCTCCAGTGCCGGCTTCAAACATCTCTCCGTATTTTAAAGACAAAGTATGATAAACCACTTCAGACAAAATTTTAAGCTCTTTTATTTCCATTACCTCTTCCTTGGCTCTTTCTCTTGCCTGTTTTATTTCTTGTTTTGAGGCTTCTGTTTTTTCTTTCTTAACTTTTGTTTTGTATTCCTGCTCAATAGCTTCAAAAATTCTGTCGCGGGCTTCAGAATCAACTTTGGTAATAATATAAGAAGAAAAATAAATAACTTTTTCTAATTGCTGTGAAGACTTGTTTAAAACCATGCCCATTCTTGACGGCACGCCTCTCAAAAACCAAATATGCGAAACAGGCGCATATAATTTTATATGCCCCATTCTTTCTCTTCTCACAGAAGATTTTGTAACCTCTACTCCGCACCTGTCGCAAACTACTCCTTTATATCTTATTCTTTTATATTTTCCGCAGGCGCACTCATAATCTTTTTCCGGGCCGAAAATTCTTTCATCAAAAAGCCCGTCCTTTTCAGGTTTTTGAGTTCTGTAATTTATTGTTTCAGGCCTTATTACTTCTCCGTGAGACCAAGATAAAATCTCTTCAGGAGAAGCGACCTTAACTCTTATTGATTCTAAGTCTATTACTCGCATTGATTTTAATTTTTAATATTTTTTAATTACTATTACGTACCTCTTGACAAGCACCTTTAATTTGCTATACTTAATCTACTTTTGGGATTATTCCCTTCGATCCCCGCTTCGGCGGGGTGATAACTTTTAAGAAAGCTCGAGCAACGCCTCGAGTTTTTCTTTTACTCTCATAAAATATTTTTGATCCAATTCTCCCATTTTTCTTTGAAATCTCTTTTTGTTAAATGTTCTTATCTGGTACAATAGCACACAAATTTTTTCACCCGCAAAAGTAATCTCCTCAAACCATGTGCCCGTCTTTTTCTTTGAAGTTAGCGGCAGAGCAATACACAAGTCTGAAGATAACTTTTTGATTATTAGTATAGGCCTCATAAAATATTCTCCTTTGCCAAAAGATTCGCTACCGACATTCTGACCGACTGAACACCACCAAATTTGGCCTTCTTTAAAATATATGTCTTCTGTTCTATCGGAAAAATGAATTTCTTGTTTCTTGATGTTCCAACTATTAAATTTTCCCTTCAAATCGTCTGTCATCGCGCATTTGGTTTGGCTTTTAATTTTTATTTTGTAAATCTAAAAGTGGAAAGCATATTTTGAAAAATCTGTTCTGTCTGTTTTATTTTCGGCTCATATTCTTTAATAAGTGTTGAGTTATCTGAAAATTGCGGTGGAATTGTTTTTGTTTGTTGGTATTGATTTTCTGTATTTTTTTTAACTTCCATTCCAAAATCATAAATAAGCAGGCCTGCTTTAATTACTTGTTTATTTGTGCCGACACCTATCTCCGTATATTTTATAAACAACGCATTATTAAAATATGGACCAGCGGTATATTTTCCAGTAGCTATGTCTGAAGTTTCTTGTAAAATTCTATTGCCATATGAGACAAGGTCTGGAGCTTGTCGGCAAAAAACCTTGGTTCCAATAGTAATTTTATCGGCACACGGCTCCAAATATAAATTAGAATTAAAGGAAATAGCAACCCCAGTCGGATTTGTAAGAGAGTCATAAGGAGCCAACGAGGTTAATGTAATACCGTGACCAATACCATCTGCACAATCAGGGGGCGTATATCCATTGTCTCTCGTGCAAGCAACTACGGCATTCTTTGCCGCCCAATCAGAAGGATATTTAACTTCAATTCCGTATTTTGTATTAGTGAAAGTTTTCCAGCCTTCCGTCGCCTGCGAGCTTTGGACGGGCACGCCGGCGGTTTCGGGCTCTAAATTTTGCTTGCCCGCCGTAACTTCAGTGAAGGCGGGGGCATTGGATTTCATAAAATATTGATACGCGAAAACTCCGCCGAAAAGAATAACGGCAACAGCAACAATAATTATTATGCCAATTAAGGTTGAAATTTGTTTTTGCATATTTTTAGCGATTATTCTTATGTTTTTGAAAACTTTGGAACATCGCTATTCACTTTTTAAAACTTATTTTAATCTTTTATTTTTGGGGTTTTTTAAATAATTATTTTTAGAAATCACCGTCCTTTTTAATCTTTTCTCCAACTTTTTACGGGCTCCGCCGGCTATGTTTCCGCCTGCGATAGCGTCACTTTTCAATTTTGGAACTCCTTGTGAATCTTCGGTTCTATGAATTTCTGTTGTGGCGCGCTCGCCCAGCATGACAAAAATTAATTCCAAGTCGTCCATATGGTCGCGTAGATTTTCACGTTTCAAATTTTTGTGGTTTTTATACTCACTGGGAGTCATGCCAAAAGTTGCTTTTGAAATTTCGGCTGTTAATATTTCATAGTCTTTTTGCTCTTTGCCGCCTCTATTTTTCCATTCGTCGGTTAACTCTTCGCGGATAAAAATTCCCCGCATTCGTTTTTCAATCCAATCTTCTGAATATCCTTTTAATTTGTAAAGCATCCTGGTCCTCTTTGTCGCTAATTCAGGGTTTTCTATTTCCTGCACTCGTTCGTATCCAACTTTTGCCAGCCATCTTTTAAATGGTTCTGCTTTTGGTGAAGGAATTGACTGAATAATTCTAAAAATACCTTCGGTATTAGCGCAATTCATTTTCTGTTTTCCGCCTTCTGTTGGAACTTCAAGGGTGTGGACAATTTGTCCATACCCTCTATTTAATTCCTCGTCTCTAATTCGCATTTTATTTATATAATCCTTTGGATTCACCGAATCTGTAAGCGCTAAAACCACATCTTCAACTACAAACCACCATTCTTTTTGGTGAATAGTTTTTCTGATTTTTCTGCCCTTGAATAAAGCAATTTTTGTTGTTTCAATTTTCTCCTCCATTTATAATTTTTATTTTGTAAATTTAAAAGTGGAAAGAACTTGGTTAAATTCATTATAAAATTGCCACTCGTTTATTCCATTCTTTACTCCTTCTGTGTATTCTATGTGATATATTTTTCCAAAAACAAGAACGTCCACAATAGACATTGGTCCAATCGTAGCTTTACAACCATCCCCATAACAGAATTTTACTATTGTTTCATAGCCGTCGCCGTTCCCAAAAACATTAACTTTTCTTTTCTGTTGAATTATATTTTGCAACTTAGCCGACATATCTGCCACAATAAAATCTTTCTGGCCGCTTGATATCAAGTTTACTGTCGGAAATTTTTGCCCCTCCAAAGCAGATACATCTGTTATATCAATATTGAAATTTCCGCAGGGCACATCTCCAGCACAACCTGTATAAACACCCATTTTAAACCAAACTGTTGGGTTGGTATTGGCATTGCCATTTGGCTCAATAATATACCAACTTTTCGGATAGCTAAATTGAAATCCCAAGTCATTGTTGTTATATGTTTTCCACCCTTCGACTTCGCTCAGGGCAGGTCCGGCGGTTTCGGTGTTTGAATTCGAGCCAGCAGGCTCGCCCTGAGGAGCCGAAGCGACGAAGGGTTGGGCATTTGTCTTTGTCAAATAGTATTGATACCCGAAAACTCCGCTAAAAAGGATAACTGCAACAGCAACAATAATTATTATGCCGACTAATGTTGAAACTTTTTTATTTAACATGTCTTTGCTCTGGTCGTTCAGACCCTGAGGGTTTTCAGACCCGATGGGCTAAGAACCAGAGAATTACCTTTTTACTTTTTAATTTCCTATTTCTTAGTTTCTTAATTTCCGCAAAGCCTTGACAATGGCTCTTGATTTGCTATAATTAATTTGCTTATCAAGCAATGTCACATTCTAGTGATAGAACCAAGAAACAACATCTTCAGAAATGGGGGTGCTGTTTTTTTGTTTTCCATTCATATGATATAATTGGAATTGCGGAGGTTATGGGAGGTTGAAACTAGACGGTTCTAGTCTTTGTTTGATAAGCAACTGGTTCTACTAACTATAGAATGTGGTTCGACTCCACCGGCCTCCGCGTCAAAAAATCTGTTTGAAAGAATGGATTTTTTGTTTATTTTTTATCTCTTTCGTCCCGCCTGTCATTGCGCTCTAAACGCGGTTTTTCTTTTACTTCAATAGCCAAGCCAAGCGATTTTAATTCTGCAACCAAAAGGTTAAACGAAGCTGGAATATTCGGATTTCTTATCGGCTCGCCTTTTAATATTGATTCATAAGTTGTAGCTCTGCCTATAACATCGTCAGATTTAATAGTCAGCATTTCCTGTAAAATGTGAGCGGCTCCATAGCCTTCCAATGCCCAAACTTCCATTTCTCCAAATCTCTGGCCTCCAAACTGGGCTTTTCCGCCCAATGGCTGTTGAGTAATCAACGAATAAGGGCCGATTGATCTGGCGTGAACTTTATCGTCAACCATATGGATTAATTTCATTACATACATATAGCCGACTGTAATTTGCTTTGGGAAAGGAAGACCTGTTTTTCCGTCATATAAAGTTGTTTGGCCAGAAATTGGCAAACCGGCTTCCGCCAATTCTTTTTTAATATCTTCTTTGTCGGCTCCCAATAATGCCGGAGAAATAGCAATATAATTTAATTTATGGGCTGCCCAGCCAAGATGAGTTTCTAAAATCTGTCCAATGTTCATTCTTGACGGAACAGACAATGGGCTTAGTACTAAATCAATTGGGGTGCCATCTGCTAAAAATGGCATTTCTTCTTCTGACAATATTTTTGAAACAACTCCCTTGTTTCCGTGCCTTCCAACTAATTTGTCTCCAACTTTTGCTTTTCTAGTTTCAGCAATTTCAACCTGCACTTTTTTAATTACTCCAGGCTCCAATTTATGGCCCAATTCTCGCGAAAATATTTTTACATTTACAACTTTTCCTTTTTTGCCGTGCTCCATTCTTAAAGAAGTGTCTTTAACATCTTTAGCTTTTTCGCCGAAAATTGCCCTTAGCAATCTTTCTTCTGGAGTTAATTCTGCCTCTCCTTTTGGCGAAATTTTTCCAACCAAAATGTCATTAGGCCCAACTTCAGCTCCCACTCTTACTATTCCCTCTTCATCTAAATCTTTTAATTTTTCTTCACTTACATTTGGAATGTCTGAAGTTGTCACTTCGGGCCCCAGTTTTGTTTCTCTTATATCGCAGGTAAAATCTTCTATATGAATAGAAGTGAAATCATCGTCTCTCACTAATTTTTCTGAAATAGTAATTGAGTCTTCAAATCCTCCGCCCCTTAAAGGCAAAAAGCAAACTAAAATATTTCTGCCTAAAGCCAGCCTGCCATGAGATATTGCCGCTCCATCAGCCAAAACATCTCCCTTTTTAATTTTTTCTCCTTTTTCAACTATTGGCCTTTGGTGAAAACAAGAATATTGGTTTGTTCTTACGAATGTTTGAAGTTCATAATTTTCTTCCGATTTTTTGCCGTTTAAATCGTATGTTACTTTAATATGGCTGGCGTCAACTTCTTTTATTACGCCAGGAGCCTTTGCTAAAATCACTTGCCCAGAATCGCGGGCAACATTTCTTTCAACGCCTGTTCCAACCAAAGGAGCCTCTGGCTTAATTAAAGGAACTGCCTGTCGCTGCATATTAGAACCCATTAACGCCCTTGAGGCATCGTCATTTTGCAAAAAAGGAATTAAAGATGTGGCAACAGAAATAAACTGCTTTGAAGAAACATCTGCATAATCAACTTTTAAAATTTCTGTTTCTGCCGGTTCGCCCTTTACTCTGGCCTCAACTTTATTAGGAGGAATTTCAGGAAGAATTTTGCCGTTTTCATCTAAGGGAACCGAAGCCGGAACAATAATATATTTTTCTTCTTCCTGGGCTGAAAGATAATGAACTTCTTCGGTTATTTTTCCGTTTTTAACTTTAAAATAAGGAGCTTCAATAAACCCGTAAGGATTTACTTTTGCAAAAGAAGCTAAGTGCCCCACCAATCCCACATTTGGACCTTCGGGCGTTTCAATAGGGCAAATTCTGCCATAGTGCGAGGGTTGAACATCTCTTACCTCAAACCCCGCTCTTTCTCTTGTTAAACCTCCGGGACCTGTGGTAGTTAATCTTCTTTTGTGTTCTAATTCGGCTATTGGATTTTCGTTGTCCATAAATTGGGAAAACTGGGAAGAAGTATAAAATTCTTTTACAACTGCCATTAATGGCCTTGGATTTATAAGTTGAATCGGAGTGATTGCATCAACCTCCAACGTAGACATTTTATCCTTAATAATTCTTTCCATTCTCATTAAGCCAACTCTCAAACGATTCTGCAAAAGTTCAGACAAAGTTCTTACCCTCCTGTTTCCCAAATGGTCAACTTGATCGGGCTTAGCTTCTGGATTGTTGTTTAAGCGAATAACCTCTTTTACAACCTCTACTAAATCTTCAATTTTTAACATCCTATCTTCCTTTGCAATATCCCCGCCTGCATCGCTATGCGAAGCATTGCGGGCAGGTTTATCCTTGCTTTGCTTCTCTATAAGCTGCGGCAAGCGCTGCCATGTTTTCCATCTGCCGACTTTTGACAAGTCATACCTGTCAAAATTAAAAAACATATTAAATATTAAATCCTGGGCAGTATCTGGCGTAACCAAATCTCCAGGCCTTAATCTTCTGTAAACTTCAACTAATGCCTCTTTTTGGTCTTTCGAAGTGTCTCTTCTTAAAGTTTCTTTAATATATTTTATCTCTCCTGTATCTACATCTTTAAATTCTTTCTCAACTTTTTCTATATTTTCTAAACCCAAAGCCATTAGCAAGGTTGTTGCAGGAACTTTTCTTTTGCGATTGATTTTCACCCCAATAAAGCCAGAATCTTCTGTTTCAAATTCAAGCCAAGCTCCTCTGTTTGGAATAATTTTTGCGCCAAAATAATTTTTTCCGCGAAATGCGCGGGCTGTAAAAAAGGCTCCGGGAGAACGTATAAGCTGGGAAACCACTACCCTTTCCACTCCGTTTACAACAAAAGTTCCCCTGTCTGTCATAATGGGGAAATCAGCCAAAAACACCTCCTGTTCCTTAACCTCTTTGGTTTTTAGGTTTACAAGTTTAATTTTGGCTCTTAGGGCAGCTTCAAGAGAATCATTATTTCTTTTTGCCTCCAATCCGTCTTTGTAGTTTGGCTTGCCTAATTTATAGTCTTCAAACCAAAGTTCCATCTCTTTGCCCGTGTAGTCTTTAATCGGAGATATTTCTTCAAAAAGCTCTTTTACCCTTACATTCCAAAAATCTTCCCATGTTTCCCTTTGCATTGTCAAAAGGTGGGGCGTTGGAAATGAAAGTTTAGATTTTGAAAAGTTCTTAACTTTTTTTATAATTTCTGCCATTTATAAATATTGGCGAGGAAAGTTCTTGCCTCGCTGTTAAGATTAAAAAATTTTATGTTTTTAGTTTAAAATTTAAAATACAAAATACCCTATTTGTTTAGGGTAATGCCCCTGCCGATTTTTTTGCAATTTGTCAAATATTTATATGCACTAAAAAAACTTCGGGCAAGGGGTTTTTATTTTCCTTATAGTAAAATGGCCACTTATTTAATTAAGCCTGTGATCAGCAGACTCTAATATTTACATCTTATTCTTTTTTAATAAAACTGTCAATAGCTAAACTCCTATCTTCTGGTTTTTATGCTTTGCAATATGCCAAGGCTCACAAAATTTCCAATTAATCCCGAGCCGCCATAGCTTACAAAAGGAAGATAAATTCCAACAACAGGAAGCATTGAAAGGTTCATTCCAATGTTTATAACAAATTGGGCAATTAAAATAATTGCAAATCCAGAAGCAAAAAGCCGAGGAAAATTTGACTGCGAATCAATTGCCGTTTTTAATATCCGCCAAATCAAATTTAAATATAAAAGGAAAAGGGCAGATATGCCTAAAACTCCCCACTCTTGGGCAATGGCAGAAAAAATAAAATCTGTATGGGGCTCTGGCAAAAACCCGTACTGCACTTGCGACTCTTTAGTTATACCTTCTCCAAAAATTTTTCCAGAACCCACTGCAATTTTTGCCTGATTTTGAGACCACGAACCTCCCAAGGGGTCATAGGGAAATATAAATGATATAATTCTTCCTCTTTGATAATCTTTTAATAAAAATTGCCAAGAAAAACCAGCCACTAAAATAAAACAAAGAAAAAGAATTAAAAAGTGCTTTATTTTAATTCCAGATATAAGCAAAACTCCTATCCAAACCAGCACAAGCACCATAGTTCCGCCTAAATCAGGCTTTATAAAAACTAAAAGCGCAGGGAAAAAAACATATAATCCTGAAAAAAGAATATGCCTGAATTTATACATTTCAACATGCCTAATTGAAAAATATTTTGCCAGTAAAATTACCAAAACAATTTTAGCAGGTTCAGTTGGGTCTAAAGACAAAATACCTAATTTATACCACCCTCTGGTGCCTCTTATAACAGGAGCAAAAAAATAAAGCCCGGCAAGCAAAAGCAAACAAAAAAAATAGAAAATTAAAATTAAATAAGAATTATTTCTTAAAGTTCGGTAATCTAAAAAACTAATGGCAAGCATTATCAAAAATCCAACAATAAAAAAAATAATCTGTTTTTCAAAATTTAAAAAATCTCCTTTAGCATAAGAAGAGCTGTAAATTGACGCCAATCCAAAAAGCGATATTAATATCGCTGAAATTATCAAACTCCAATCTAACTTTTTAAGATGGCTGGTTATTATGCCCATAACAACGAAATTTTTAATCTTAAATCAACTCTTAAATATCTAAATTTTCAAAATTAATTGTGATCGATTTTTTACGGAGTATTTCTAGCATAATTTATAACAACTTATTTTGTTTTTTTATTTTACTTATTTCTTCTTCGGCAACTTTCAAAAATTTTTTAGCATTTTGGATAGAATTATCAGCTTCTGTTGAAGAAATCGCGAGGCCTGCGCCATAAATTAAATAATTTCTCTTTATTTTCATTCTTCTAAACTTTTCAATTAAATCCTTAAATTCAGAACCAAAATATAGCTCGCAAAAATTTATAACAATAGTATGTGAACCGATTGTTTTTGGCTTTAACCCCAAAGAAAAAATTATTGCTCTGCCTGCCAAAAGCATTGCGTCATAAGCTTCTTTAAACGCAGGCTCGCTAATTTCTTTTTTTAGCAGAAAATCAGCGGCTTTTAAAGACTCGCGAGATTTACTTAAAACAAGCTCTACTTCGCGAAAACTAACTTTCTTTGGCTGAAGACTTTCGTCCTCCAATAATTTTTTCCAAATCATTTTGATCTCCTATTATAAATATTTTTGAATTTTCCATTACATTTTCCAAAAAAACATTTTTTTTGCGAAGGCCTTTCTGGATATCCTTCTCAGAAAAAATGCTATAATTTATTTCTCTAGCGAGTTTTTCTTCAACTTTAGAAATCCTTGATATTAGAATGCCTTCGTCGGGATTGCCGACTATCATCAGATCAATATCGCTAAATTGACCTTCTTTTTCTTTAGCAAAGGAGCCAAAAATAAACGCCGAAATAATTCCGTCAATTTTTTCTAAAAATTCTTTTATTTGAGCCTCAACTCCTATTGTTTTTGAAACAATTTTCTTAAACTCCTCAAAAATTGGCGACTCTTTATTAACATAATAATAAATTTGATTGCCATTTTTGCTTTTTTTTAAAATACTTGATTCCTCTAAAGACAAAATTTCTCGGCGGATGTTTCCAACTGAAAAACCAAGAATTCTTTCTAATTCTCTTAAATAATATTTTTTAGAAATATCAGAAAAAAACAACCTTACGATTTTTTCTCTTGTTTTAGATTTTTTAAGTTTAAATATGTCCATTTATATGTAGTCAATTTATACTACAATTGTACTCAATATAATACACGGCTGTCAAATTATTTTATTATTTTTAAAAATTCCTGCTCTGAAATAACTTTCACGCCAAGTTTTTTTGCTTTATCCATTTTTGAACCGGGCTCGTTTCCTGCCACAACATAACTTGTTTTTGAAGATACCGATTCAGAAACGCTCCCGCCCAATCCCCTGATTCTTGCTCTTGCTTGTTGCCGTGACATAGATTTTAAGCTGCCTGTTAAAACAAAAATTTTCCCATTTAATTTTTTTTGTTTTTTGGTTGATATTTGATGCTTGATGCTTACAAATTTTTGAAGTTTGTCTAAAAATTTTAAGTTGTCTTTATCTTTAAACCATTCATAAATTGATTCTGCTACAACTGGCCCAATATTTAAAATTAAATCAAAATCTTCAAGCTTGGCATTTTTTATTTTTTCTATTGCCGCCCAACCATTTTGTTGGGCGAGCCTCGTCCCTTCAGGGCGGGAGCCAAAATGTTCTGCCAAATCCATTGCTGTTTCTTCTCCTATATTTCTAATTCCTAAAGCATAAATAAATCTTGGCAGAGTTATTTCTTTTTTTTCTTGAATTGATTTTATTAAATTTTCTGCTGACTTTTCTGCAAATCTCTCCAGCGGAATAATATCACTCTCTTTTAACTCAAACAAGTCGCTTGGATATTGAACCAAGCCTTCCTCAAGCAGCCTGTCAATTATTTTAGGGCCTAAACCATCTATATTAAAAGCAGAACGGGAAACAAAATGGTAAAAATTTCTTCTTTGCCTTGCAAAACATTTTGAATTTTTACACCTCCATAAAACATCTTCTTTTACAAGTTTTGTCCCGCAAGAAGGGCAAAATTCAGGCATTTTAAAAATTTTTTCTTTGCCAGTTCTCAATTCTGGCAAAACTTTTATAATATCTGGAATTACATCTCCTGCCCTGCCAATAATTACAGTGTCTCCAATTTTTAATCCCAATCTTTTTATTTCGTCTTCATTATGCAAAGTTGCCCTTGTAATTGTAATCCCTGAAACTTGAGTTGGCTCTAAAATAGCGACTGGCGTCATAGCCCCTGTTCTGCCAACCTGCACTTTAATGTCTAAAACTTTTGTTGTTGATTGAGACTGCGCAAATTTAAAAGCAATGGCTCCCCTTGGAGCTTTGCCGACTACTCCTAATTTTTCAAAAATTTCATTATTGTTTACAATGACCACAATTCCGTCAATTTCATAATTTAATTTTTCTCTATTTTTTTGCCACAACTCATGAAATTCAAAAACTTCTTGTAAATTTTTACAGTATTTATTATTTTTATTTGTTTTAAATCCTAATGTTTTTAAAATTTCATGGATTTCCTCGTGAGTTGTTTGGCTAAAATCCCCGCCTGCAACGGCTATGCCGTAGGCATTGCGGGCAGGAGTTTTTAAATCATAAATAAAAGAATCAAGGTGGCGGGAAGCTGTAACTTTCGGGTCTAATTGCCTTACAGATCCCGCGGCTATATTTCTTGGATTAGCATATAACGGCAAACCCTTATCTTTTTGCAATTTATTTATTTTTTCAAATTCTTTTTTAGAAATAAAAACTTCTCCCCGAACAGTAATTTCTCGTTTTCCGCCAGCTGGCGGATTTATTGTTAAAGGAATTGCCTCAACAGTTTTTAAGTTATTTGTTATATCTTCGCCAATTGTTCCGTCTCCGCGAGTTGACCCTGTTTTTAAAATTCCGTTTTCATAAATTAACTCTATTGCCAATCCATCTATTTTTAATTCGCAATAAAAATCAATTTCTTTTTTTTCTGGCAATAATTTTAAAATTCTTTCTTGCCAATCTTGCATATCTTCTTTTGAAAAAGCGTCATTAAAAGAAAGCATCCTTTGAAGGTGCTTTACTTTTTTAAATTCTTTTAAAGGCTCTCCGCCAACCCTTTGGGTTGGCGAATCTTCGGTTATAAACTCGGGGTAAAGTTTTTCTAAATCAAAAAGCTCTTTTTTCAAAGAGTCCAAAGCAGAGTCAGAAATTTCTTGCTTGTCCTGCACATGGTATAAATAGCGGTGGTGATTTATAACCTCCCTAAGTTTTTCTATTCTCTTTTTTGCTTCGTTTTTATCCATATTTTTATAGACATAAAATGCTGGGAGCTGTAATTTGCGTGCAGTTACCGTTGGTGTCAAAAACAATAATAACCACGCTGTAGTTCACGCCTATTTGACCAAAATTCCATTGCGCTTTCCAAGTAGGCCCACCGCCCTGTTTTACCATTGGCAATTCTCTATAGGTGCATGGGTTGGCATTAGGATAACACTGGTTATAATTTTCCGAACCCAATCCGGTTATATATGTAAAAACCTCTTCCACATCGCCATAAACATCCGCCTGAATTGTTGCAGTTACACCGCCGCCAGTACAGTTAAACGGAGTGCCAGGATTAAGAATTATCGGAGGCACGCCAATAGTTACTTTTGTTGAAAGCGTTGTTTGCACTGCCCTGGACACATCTTTAAAAATTCCAAAAGAATTTAATGTCCCGCCGGCTATTTTGCATTCTTGAAGCAGGTTAGAAGTCACATTATATGTTTTTTGAGAGCCTATATCTGTTGAAAATTTAATGGTGCAGTTTGAACAGGTAATAGTATCGCAATCTGCTCCGCTTTTCCAATCGGCAGGGCAAATGCACTCAAGACTTCTTTGGTCTGGCGGGTCGTTGGGGTTGTGCGCGGGGCAAACATTGCAAATATTACAAAGCCCCCTGTTGGCGTTTTCTGGTTTTTGCTTTCTGTCATAATAAAGGGTTTTTTCAATTCCGCTTTCGGCCAAATAAAATGCAACTACTGAATTTCCTATGTTTTTTATGGTTTTTATTTCGCTATATAAAATTATACTCGTGCTCAAAACTACGGCAAGTAATATTGTCAAAATAAAAAAAGTGATAATAAGGGAAACTCCTTTTTGTTTGTCTTTTGGCATTTACTATTGTTTAATATTTAAATCCAGTTGCGAAACAGTTGTTTGTATTTTTTTTGAAATTTGATTGTCGTTTTTATTGCTTTTAACATCTAAAAAAATAGTTACTCTCGGCTGAATACCATCATTTTCAGAAGCTCCTATTAAACTCCCCACTAAGCCGCTGCTGCCATTTATGCTAAATCTTATAGAATTTATATTAATGTTGCTTGAAGTTAGAGCAACTGCGCTGCTGTCATTTGTGCTATTTTTTAACTCTTTGAGAACTGCTCCTCCGAGTTCAGACATGTTCAAAAAAAACTCCTGGCAAGTATCATTGTCCGATTGATTTATAAATTTTATACCTTGATAATAAGGGCTTGAAAGATCTCTTCGTGTAAGCAAATAACTATATCCTATATAATCTAAGCCCAAACACGCGCCAGTTGTATCTTTTTTAGCCACGCGAAGCGCTTTTGACATATATTCAATAACGTAACTCGTTTGGCTTAAAAGCTCTTGTTCTGCTAGAATTTTTCTTTGATTCTGCACTACAGAAATAAAAATACTTATTGCAGCTCCTATAACAAGCAAAAAAACAGCGATGACTACGATAAGCTCTATCAGCGTGAACCCTCTATTATTCCTAAAATTTAAAAATTTAGACATTTATAAATTAATTAAAAATTTAAAATTTAAAATTAAAAATTTCGCTATCAGTACCAATTATATAAATATTCTTCAGCCTTAATGCAAAGAGACGAACAGCAATTATTGCCAATTATGATGCATTCTTGATCTTTTTCCTTCCAAGTTACCAAAACAGAAACATTAATTGCGTCTGAATTACTTGTGGGGGTTATTATAATTTTTCGCTTGATTTTTGTATCCTGTCCGCTAGTATAATTATAAAATCCATTATCATCTATTTTTAAAACTCTGCCATTGTTGCTATAAGGCTCTAAAGGAAAATCTGTTGAATCTGGCGACGTTCCGGTTTTGTAATATGCTTCGCATGCAGCCGAAGAACAATCAAGGCCTGTTTTCCAATCTTGGCTTTTTATCCAATTAGTATCTCTCATATTTCTTATTATTTCTAAACCCTCTTGAGCCAAATAAGCCGCTGTAAAACGATTAGAAATGCCTTGAGTTAAAACAATCATTGTAGAAAAAGCGTTATAAACTCCAACTGTTGCAAAAGCTAAAATAAAAATTGCAATTACTAATTCTATTAGAGTGAACCCAGCACCACTTTCGCGCTTGAACCTTTTTGCAATACTAAAATTATCTTTTTTCATAGTGATATTTTATTGAACATTTATTAACCCTGAAGTGTTTACAAAAACGCTCCTTGTTTGTGATGAATCAGATTCAACGGCAAAAATAATTTCTACTTCAGTGCTTCCTTGTACCAAATCCGTTATAGTCACGTTTGGATTTGGAGGAGCAAAATTAATACTAATTTGCTGATTACCAGTAACGTTATAAATATCACTTATAATCACCTCGTTTTCCATTACGCTAAAATCAATTACCTCTAAAACACAATCCTCCCCTGGATTTTGGGCGCCACAAGTATGATTTATTTGCGAAGAGCTTTGCGACGTATATTTACTATCTCCGTTTATGTCAGCATATACTATATATTTTTTATTTGCCAAAGCAGTATTATTAAGATCAATAAAAACTCCATATCCCTTTGCTTGCACAGCTCCCCCTGTTAAAACTCCAGAAAGGCCCATATCCTGAACACTTTTTAAATCTTGCGCAAATTTATAAACAGATCTAGAAAGCGCGAATTTACGCTTAATTTTTGGAAAATCAGGCACTAAAATTATCGAAAAAAGAACAATAATAAAAATTACCACTATAATTTCAATTAAAGTATTCCCAGCACCACTTTCACTGAATAATAGTGATTTACGCTTGTCTTTGTTTGTAGTTTTAATATTAGAAAACATATTAATGATTGTTAGGTAAAAGTGGTGCTGGGTAAACCCTTTTTATAATAGAAGCAGATTAAGATACCATTGCATTAATTGTTGGCCCCATAAAATAGCCACAAATGTTCCGATAATCAAAAAGGGGCCAAAAGGTATTTTACTGTTTAATTCTTTCTTTTTCCCGCCTTGCAGCGAGGCAGGTATCGCCATTAATCCAATTCCTATTATAGCACCAAAAAGAAAAGCTAAAAATAAGCCTGTTAAAATATTTGGAAAACCTAAAATAATCCCTAAAAGAATAGCCAGTTTAACATCGCCAAAACCCATCCAACGCCCAGCAGAAACAAGCCAAATTATAAAGAAGAATCCTGCGGCAATTAGCACGGCCAGCATATAACCTAACAACGGCTCTAAATTTGAAATTTGAAATTTGAAATTTTCAATCAATTTGAAATCAATTAATTCTAAAATACGAAAAACAAACGCGACGGCTATTGCGGGGAATAAAACTTTGTCTGGAATTAAATAGTGTTTTAAATCATAAACAAAAATCACTATCAAAGTGCTCGCAACATAAAACAGAAAAAAGAGATTAAAAACTGAAGCGATTATTAGCGAATAATCGTTGAAGCCCAGCACCAACGCGAAGCGTTCGGTGCTGTGGTTGAAAATTAGCAAAAAAATCAGTCCAGTAGCAATTTCTACTAAAGGATATTGAATCGATATGCTTTTTTTGCAATAGCGGCATTTTCCGCGTAAAAATAAAAAACTAAAAACAGGGATTAAGTCTTGCCAATTTAGATTGTGCTTGCAATGAGGGCAAAAAGATTTACCCCGTAGGAAGCTAACAGCTTTCCTATAGGGGCTGTCTTTTGGCATATTCTCTTGAAGCTCAGTTCTATAAATAACACAATTCAAAAAACTGCCGATAATCAGGCCGAAAACAAAAATAAAAAAATAAATCAAAAAATTTACAAGCATTAAACCATTTTACCACTTTATTTTGCAAAAAAACACTTCGCTTTAGAAACGAAGTGCTTTTTGTTAAAATACTTATATATTAATCGCTACATGTTGCAGCGGTTGCTTCGCATCTTATAACACAGTCAGTATTTGTTTGGTTTTTGTATCCCGTAGAATCAACGCAGAAAGTTCCGTTAGTAGTATCATTTAACGTTGTGCAAGCACAAAAAGCTGAACCATCAACTGTAGTAGCTGGAGTTACATTTTTTCCAGCATTAGTAATTGCTATAGCTGGTGCCGTATAACTCACATCCGTATCAAAACCAGTAAATGTGCTATCATTATTATCAAACCACACAGCGGCATTTGTTACTATCGTACCCATATTGCTTTTTATCGCCGAATCTCTGCCTTTAGAGATATATATAGTAACGCTTACTAATACGATAGCGGCTAACACTGCGATAATTGCTATAACTACGATTAATTCAATGATTGTAAACCCAGCACCACTTTTATTGTCTTTTTTCATTATAACATTCAGGCTTAACCCAGCTTTCTTCTTTAACGTATTAACATTATAAAAGTGGTGCTGGGTGAATCCCTTTTTTATTATTCATTTTTACAGTTCGTAAAATATTTATGTCAAGATAAATTTTTTTGTTTTTATTGTTTAAAAACAAAGCCGACCTTTATTTTAATTTCATTTTAATTATACTATATTTTAATACAATAAAAAACACCCTTCGACTTCGCTCAGGGTGTTTTTTAATTAAATATCTTTTTAGTTCGGACAAACACCAAGCGCGCAAGTTGAAGTGGCTGACTCTTTCTTTGCTCCAGATGAATCAACGCAGAATTTTTTTGTAGAATCTGTTTTTAGAACAGTGCTAGCGCACCAATTTGTAGAAGTAGCAGCACAAAGCGCAACATTACAACTAGCTGTAACAGCATAACCTGCTGCAACGAGCGCATTATAAACAGAAACATAAGTAGCGTCACCTGTGCCAGCACCCGTAACATAACCATTATAAGTGCCGTTGCCTTTTGTTATATCATCAAAATATACTGCAGAATTAGTTATCATTGTTGAAAGATTACCTTTTGCCGCCGCATCTCTGCCCTTGTTAAGATATTGGGTAACGTTTACCAATACTATGGCTGCTAATACTGCGATAATTGCAATAACTACGATTAATTCAATGATTGTGAAACCTTTTGATTTATTCATTTTGTTTTTTTTATTTAATAAAGAATCGACCTTTATATTTTTAACTTTAAATATTACATTTTAATTTTCGACCTTTAGTTTTTTAAACATTATCTCTTAATTAAAATAAAAATAATTTTATTATGGAGATTATTTAGTCCGGACAAACACCAAGCGTGCATGTTGCAGTGGCTGAACTTTTCTTTGCTCCAGATGAATCAACGCAGAATTTTTTTGTAGCATCTGTTTTCAGAACAGTGCTAGCGCACCACTTTGTAGAAGTAGCAGCACAAAGAGCAACATTACAATTAGCTGTAACAGCATAACCTGCTGCAACGAGCGCATTATAAACAGAAACATAAGTAGCGTCACCTGTGCCAGCACCCGTAACATAACCATTATAAGTGCCGTTGCCTTTTGTTATATCATCAAAATATACTGCAGAATTAGTTATCATTGTTGAAAGATTACCTTTTGCCGCCGCATCTCTGCCCTTGTTAAGATATTGGGTAACGTTTACCAATACTATGGCTGCTAATACTGCGATAATTGCAATAACTACGATTAATTCAATGATTGTGAAACCAAACCTTATTTTTCTAAAAAAATTGCTATTTGAATATTTTGACATTTTATCTCATATTATTAACGAATTAATAATAAATTAAATAATAAATGATATTTGTCGGCCTAAAAATATTTTAAATTAAATAATTATTGACAAGCAATAATATTGCTCGCGCAAGCAGAATTGTTTATCTCTTTTTTTGCGCCAGTGCTATCAACGCAATAGGCTTTTGGATTACTGGAAAAATTTGTAAATAACGTTGCGCAGGCCGCCCAAGCATTGCCTGTCGTATCTACTTTGCAATGTTTATTTTGCGAAGGAATTTGAGCTAAAGCGTTTGTAACAACAGGGTTAGAACAAAAATCAGTATAACTGTCATTATTAGCATTAGCGCCATAATACGCTTCGCCAGCTGGTATTAAAATAACCAAATTCCCTTTTATTGATGCGTCTTTTCCTTTATTTATGTATTGTACTATATTAAATAAAATAATTGCAGCTAAAGTGGCAATAACAGCGATGCTAACTAATAACTCTATGAGTGTAAACCCCGTTAGAGATAGGGAGCGCTTTAAGCGATTTTTAAGATAACGTTTTCCCATTCCAGATTTTAAATATTTTTCTCTTGCTGCCGCGTCATGTTCATTAGCGCAAGCTTCGTAATAAATCAATTCTAAAGGAGCTCGTCCTTTTGTTGAAAACACTTTATTATTATTATGTTGCTTAAAGCGCTCCCGTAGATTACGCGTAAATCCCGTGTACCATTTACCATCTTTTTTACTTTTTAAAACATATGTATAAACCATAAGCTATCTCTAACGGGGTAAAACCTTTTTTCATTATTAATTTATTATAATGTTTATATAAAATACAAGCAATAAGCAGGCTGTGAATAACTATATAGTTCCCAATGCGCCATAAAGCGGCTCTAAAACAGAAACTGCCAGCAACGCCACTAATACTCCTAAAAAAATTATCAGAATCGGCTCTAAAAGCGTTGTAAGAGTATTTATTGCGTCTCTTACTTCCTTGCCATAAAAATTCACTATTTCCATTAAAGTTTTGTCCAGCTTGCCAGTTTCTTCGCCAACTTTTATCATTTGAACAACAAAAGGAGGAATGTTTTCTGGGTAATTTGCCAAAACAGCGCTTATTTTTTCTCCCTCTGAAACCCCTTTCTCTGTTTCAGAAATAATTTTTTTATATATAAAATTAGTCATGGTGTCCCCTGTAATTTTAAGCGCAATGTTTATTGAAAGCCCGGCAGAAATAAGAGTAGAAATATTTTCTGCAAAACGGATAAGAAATATTTTCTGCAAAATTTTGCCTAAAATCGGAGTTTTTAAAGAAATCTGATCATATTTTTTTTTGCCTTCTTTTGTCCTGAAATAATAAACAATAAAAACAACTAGCCAAAAAAAAGCAATCAAAACCATCCATCCGTAGTTCCCTAAAAAATCATAAAAACCCAGCATTACCTTAGTAAAAAAAGGAGGTTCGTTTGTTGTCTCTTTTATAATTTCTTCAATTTTTGGTATTACCGTAGACATTACTATTATCATTACCCCGGCAAGAACAACCAAAGTAAATGCCGGATAAATCATCGCTTGTTTTACTTTGGAAGATATATCCTGTTCTCTTTCTAAGTGGTCTGAAAGATAATAAAGGGTTTCTGAAATTTTACCGGAAGCTTCTCCTGATCTTAACAAGCTAATATAAAAATCGTCAAAAGTATTTGGATAAGTGGAAAAAGCTTCTGATAAAGGGCTCCCCTCTTCTACCATTGAAGAAATTTTCATAATTTCTTCTCTAAAATTTTCTTTTTTAATTTGCGCCGCTATGCTTGTTAAGCTTTGGATAACTGAAATTCGAGATTCAAGCATTACCGCTAACTGCCTTGAAAAAATAGTTAAATCTTTTTTTGAAACTTTTTTAGAAAAGCTAAATTTTTTGGCAAACATGGCCCCTTTGTTTTTTTCGTCCAAAGAAGTGACAAAAATATTATACTTTTGTAAAATCAAAACCGCCGCCTCTTTAGAAGAGGCCTCTATTGTTCCTGTTTCAATTTTGCCTTCTTTAGTTCTTGCTTTATAAGAAAATTTCATTTACTTCAACAAACTCTTTAGATCTGCTGGATTTAAAGAATAATCAATTGCATTATTTAAAGAAATCTCTTTTCTTCTTACTAAATCAACCAAAGACCTGTTTGAAGAAATCATTCCTTCTCTGGAAGAAGTTTCTATTACAGCTGGAATTTCATGATTTTTATTTTCTCTGATTAAAGTTGCCGCAGCCGCATTGCAAATTAAAACTTCGCAAAAAGGGATAAATCCTCCGCTGATTCTTGGAATCAGCCTCTGCGAAACAATTCCAAGCAAAGAGCCTGCCAATTGAAATCTAATTTGGTTCTGCTGTTCAGCTGGAAACACATCCACAATTCTGTGAATTGTTTGGGGCGCTGAATTAGTGTGTAAAGTGGAAAAAACCAGGTGCCCAGTTTCAGCGGCAGTTATGGTGGTTGACATCGTCTCTAAATCTCTCATTTCTCCGACCATAACCACATCTGGATTTTGGCGCAAAGTAGCTCTTAAAGCATTGGCAAAATTAAGCGCGTCTTCAGGAACCTCCCTTTGATCAACAATGGCCCTGTCGCTTTGATATACATATTCAATTGGGTCTTCAATTGTAATTATGTGAACTGGTTTTGTGTGGTTTATTTCGTCTATTAACGCGGCCAATGTTGAAGATTTGCCTTGGCTGGTGGCTCCTGTGACTAAAACTAAACCTTGCGGCCGGCCCGTAAATTCATGCAAAATTGGCGGAAGGTTTAATTCTTCAATAGTTTTAATTATTGGAGAAATAAGGCGCAAAGCAGAACTAACATAACTTTTTTGAAAAAATATATTTACCCTAAATCTGGCCTTTCCATCAAAATCATAAGAAAAATCAAGTTCTTTTTCTTTTAAAAATCTTTGCCTTTTTTCTTCGTTCATTAAAGAAAAAGCAAGCTCCTTTGCGTCTTCAGGCGAAACAATTTTTTCTTTAGTTAAAGGAATTAATTGGCCAGTAATTCTTATTGTGGGCTGCCGGCCAACAGAAATATGAAAATCAGACGCCTTTTCCCTGACAACTATGTCTAATAACCTTTTTATATTTTGAAGATAATCCATAAAATGAAATCCTAATTATTCTAATTTCTAATTAACCTAATCAAATACAAATGCCTAAATCATAATGCCTAAAAACGTTTTAAAAATTAGACATTAGAAATTTATATTTGATTAGAATAATTAGTATAATTAGGTTAATTAAACATTATTTTATTACTTTTCTTCTGTGACTCTGGTTATTTCTTCAAGAGTAGTTTCTCCGCTTAAAACTCTTAATATTCCATCTTGCTCCATTGTCATCATTCCTTGCTTTTGAGCGACTTTTAAGATTAAGCTTTCTATGGGGCTTTTAGTAATTAATTCTGCTAATTCGCTTGTCATAGACAAAACTTCAAATAGAGCTGTTCTGCCGGCATATCCTGAAAAATTGCAAACTTCGCAACCCTTGGCTTCATATATATATAGCGGCTGTGAAATTTTGATTTCTTTTTTTGTAATGATGGGTAAGTTTTTAATTTTTTCAAAAATATATTTTTCTATTTTTTCATTGGGCCTTATTTTACGTTTGCAATGAGGACAGAGAGCCCTAACCAATCTTTGAGAAATGGCAACTCTTAAAGTTGAAGGAATTAAAAATGACCTCACCCCCATATCAATTAATCTCGGCACCACTCCCAATGTAGAATTGGCGTGCAAGCTTGAAAAAACTATATGGCCTGTTAAAGCGGCATGCGTAACAAGGCTGGCTGTTTCTTCATCTCTGATCTCGCCAACCATAATAACATTTGGGTCTTGCCTCAAAATTTGGCGGAGTCCGCTAGAAAAACCATAGCCGATTTCTGGTTTTATTTGTGATTGGTTAATTCCTGCAATAGAATATTCTATAGGGTCTTCCAAGGTCACTATATTAACGCTGTCTTTGTTTAGAATGCGCAAAAGCGCATATAATGTTGTTGTTTTTCCAGAGCCAGTAGGGCCTGTGGCTAAAATTAAACCATGCGGTTTTTTCGCCGCATCTTTTACTACTTCAAAATTTCTGCCTTTCAGCCCTAAATCTTCCAGCGACTTCAACCCCTCGGTAGGATCTAAAACCCTAATTTCTACTTTTTCTCCATAGAGAGTAGGAAAAGTTGAAACCCTAAAATCAACTTCTTTATTATTAATTTTAGCTGAAAACCTTCCGTCTTGGGGAACCCTATTCTCGTCAATTTTCATTCCTGCAATAATTTTAATCCTAGCTACAACAGAAGGAAAGATATTTAACGGCAAAAAAAGGCTGGGATGTAAAATTCCGTCCTGCCTAAAACGGACATTCATTTTTTCTGCGGTAGGCTCTATATGAATATCAGAGGCGCTGCCTTCAACAGCGTGCCGTAAAATAACCAGCACCATTTTTATTATCGGAGCCTCTTCTATCATTATTTTTGAGCCAATCTTTTTTTCCAGACTCCCAAAACCTTCTTTTTTTTCTTTGCCTATTTCTTCTAACGCTTTTTTCGTTTCATTCTTTAAATTTCTATATTGTTTTAAAAGATTATTAAAATCAGCAATCGTTATAAGGCATGTTTCATAATTAAAATTTTCCCGCTGGCTTAAAAATCTCAAAGCGTTTTGAGCTAATATGTCTTCAGGATAAACCATTCCTATTTCAATAACATTTTCTCTTTTTGCAAAAGCCGCCATTTTATAATTGATTGCCGCTTCTTCTGGAACAATCTCTAAAATATCTAATGGAATATCCTCTGCCTTGATTTTTTTTAAAGGAATTTTTAAAATGCTGCTTTTTAATTTAAACAAAACATCTTCAGAAACAATTTTTCTTTCTAAAATTATGTCCTCTTCGGTTTTTCCGGTTTTTTTTAATTCGGCTTCCAGCTCATTCTTTTTTTGTTCGTTCAATATTCCATTGCCAAATAGTTCTTGAATTAATTTCATATCTTTATTTTACTATATTTACTTTAAATCACAAAATATTCTTAATAAGGTTCTTAATAAGGCGTAAAGGGGTTGTCGCGGCCGACTTTTGCCTCTTCAAAATTATTAACAGTTAATCCCATAGCTGCTAAAGCTTTCTTACCCTCCTCGGCAGAAACCGCCAAAATAGTTCCGGTCTTTAATATATTTTCATCGGTTAAAGCTTCATAGTCAAATGACTTCTCAATTTTTCCCATGAACTGCACATATTTTATTTTGTCTGATTCTAAAATTTTAAAATTGATATTAATTTTTGGGGTTATTGAAACTTGTTCTTCTGGAGTAACCTTGGGTTTTGATAAAAAAACGACAAAGCTTACAAAAGATATAAACAATAAAAATAATACTGTTATTCCTAAGAAAAACATTTTTTGCCTTTTTTTAGGTGATATAAAAACTATTGCCATAGTTAATACGAATGAGTTTTTATTTCTAATTGAAAAGAATATATTTGTTCTGCTTGGAATTGCGGCTGTTTTTTTATTTTATTAACGGGCGGCCCAGGAACTGCCTGCGACTCAGAAGACTCTTGTAAAATCGAAGAACTGAAAGAAATACTGCTTACTTCAAACAAACGGGCTGAATCCTCTATAGAATAAAGAAAACTTTTCAAAGACGAATAAGTGCCCGCTAAATTTAAAGAAAAAGCAATTTCTCTTACGCCGTTTTCTGAATCCAAAGCAGAAAATTTGGCTAAAAACAGAGATTTAATAATCAATCCTTTTTCACGTGATTTCTCTTGAAAAAAATAAACTATATCTGCAATAGGAGGATTTTTCGGCAAAGCGCTGTCAATTTTATCAACGCTTTCTTGATGTTCCTGCAAATCTCTAAATGCTTTGCTAATGCCAGAATAATATGCATATTTTCCATTAAATTCAGCTTCAATTTTACCTAAATCTGCTTGAGATGACCTAAAATCGCGATATTTTGGCAACACAAAAAATATTATCAAAATCAGAGTGATAAAGAGAATAAGCGCTATTGAAATGGGGCGGTCTATTTTCATTTTTTGCGTTTTATTTTTTTTAGTAAAAATAAAAATATTGTAAGTATCACAACAAAAACAGCTGCAATTATGGAAATAATCAAAATAATGTTATTTGTTCCGAACTTAACAGATTTTGCAGTATCAGAAGGAGAAACGTTTACGGTTGCCACATAATTCTGCGCAGAGCCGTCTTCGGCTGTAACTGTATAAATAACAGCTTCGCTAAAATTTTGAGGAACATTAGAGGCTGGCATAACAGAGGATTTTTGCGAAACAATTATTAATGGCCTTAAATTGGTTATGTCTGTGCCGAAAGGAACATTTGTCACAATAGTGCGGTCAACTTGATTTACAGAACCAACGAATGCCGGGGTTAATAAAATATTAAAATGTGTTATTAATTTTTCACTGCTTTTGACTGGCTCCTGTGCAGCTGTATTTTCTGCTTCCCGCCCCTCTGGGGCGCCCGCTTCGCCTTGCGAGCGAGGCGAGAGGCTCGCCCCGCTTTGCGGGGCGGCTGGCTCTTTTAAAGCTGCTGGTTCAAAAGTAAATATTTTCGAGTCTAAGGAAAGACTGATATTAAAATTAATTTTTTGCTGTGTTCCTTTTTGCGAATTTAAAATATCTATTTTTTTAACATATTCGGTTGCCTCAAATGTTGAAACTTGCCTGCTTATGGTTTCCAGATCATCTGTTTCCCCAGAAAGCACGATTGCCAATTGCTTCTCGTCTATTGAAAATCTAGAAAACCAAACATTTGGCAGAGTATATTGTTCTATAAAGCCAAAAATATTGGATGTAATTTTATGCTCGTTAATTAAGATTGAGAAATCATTTATTTTTTCCTGATATTCAAAAACCTTCTTCTCCATTTCCTTTTGCTGTTCAGTCCCAACAGTAGTAAGGGCAACTTGCACTTCTTTTATTTTTTCATTTTGGATATAAATTTGAATTGCAAAAATAACATAACAGATAATCGTGGCTAACAACGAAGATATCACAAAATAAAAAACAACATCAACCCACCAGTTTTTTTTATCTCTTAGTTGATAGATTATGTTAAGATTAAAATTCATTTTATTTTATATTTTATCCTATGTTTCCAGCCCTAATAAAGCAACGCCAACCGCCACTGAAAATCTTGGGCTCATTTCTTCAATTGATTCTTCAAGAATAGGCGGATACAATAAATCAGAAAAACAATTAGGTATTTCCACTTTCTTTTTAAGCACTTCAATAAAATATTCCCTCAACCCCGGAAGATTGGCAGTGCCGCCAGTCAAATAAATTTCATCTATTTCTTTTCCGTCGCTTTGATAAAAATCAATTAAAATTTTTCTTACCTCCAATAAAATAGGGTCAATCAAAAAATACAAATTTTTAGAAACGCTTTCATTTTTTGAGATTAAGCCTTCCCTATTTTTTATTTCTTCAGCCTCGCTATATGTTATTCCCAAAGCAGAGGATACGGCGTGAGCCAACTGGCCTGAAGCAAAATTAAAACTATAGCTCTTTTTTATGCTTCCCCTGTCAATAATATTAATAGTCGTGCTTTGAGCTCCAATATCTAGCAAGCATATTGTTTTTTTATTATCTTTAACCAGCGACCTTGCCACCGCCATGGCCTCGGCTTCCAATGCGTAAAGCTCTAAGCCCGCCATTTGAGCAATGTTTTGGTATCCCTGCACAACTTGATTGGGAACCGCCACCAAAAACACTTTTAAGGGCGACCGTTTATCTTTAACTGCCCCGCTTATTATTTTCCAGTCTAAGGTTGTTTCAGATATTGGAAGCGGAATGTATTGGGGCGCGTTATATTTAACTGCGTCTGGTATTTCATCTTCTGCCATTGGCGGCAACTCAAAAGATGTGCAAAATGTGGAAAAATCAGGAATAGAAAAAATCACTGCTTTGGTTTTAATTCTAGCCTCGTTTAAAATCGCTGTGATAGCTTTTGAAACAAAAGAATCAGAAAGCATATAACTGCCTCTTTGTATTTTTTTTAAAGGCTCTTTATAAAGAGCAAGCGAATCAATTTCTCCGTAATTTTCCAATGTTTTTCCCTGCCCCCAGCGCGAAATTTCAACAACTTTAACCGAAGATGTGCCAATATCTATGCCCAGCATCTTCTTAGGAAAAAACATCTTAAAAGGATTTTTAAAAATATTACGCATTATTAAATGATAAAGTTATACTAAAAATCTCCAACTTTTTAGTGTCTTCTTTTTATTATATCTTAAAAAATATATAATAACACTGTGGATAAAGCAAGGGCTGTGGATAAAATAAAAAGTTTTTTATTGGAATTATTTTTCCCTTGTTTTTGTTTCGGCTGCGGTAAAGAAGGTGTTTATTTGTGCCAAGATTGCAAATCAATTTTAGATATTTCAGAATATGATTATTGCCTTTGCAATAAAAATCCTCTTAGGCTGCCGCTAAATCAAAACCCTTCGGCGGGGGCTTCGACTGAGCTCAGCCGAATGTCCTCAGGGTTAAAAAATGGAAAGTGCAATAAATGTTCTGATAAAAAACTTTCCGGGCTTTATTTTGCCTTGCCTTACAAAGAGAAACTTTTAACCAAAAAATTAATCTACCAATTCAAATATAAGCCATATATAAAAGATTTGGCAAAAATTTTGGCTTTGTTAATCGCAGAACACTTAATTTTGTCTGGCAAAAATATTGAAGAAATTTGGGAAAATAGCATTTTAATTCCAGTTCCCTTAGACAAGAAAAAATTAAAATTTCGCGGTTATAACCAATCAGAAGAACTGGCAAAAGAACTGGCAAAAATTTTCAAAATTCCCTTGATTTCAGATGTTTTAATAAAAACAAAAATAACAGAACCGCAAATGGAATTGGCAAAAGAAGAGCGTGAAAAAAATCTGCGAGGCGCCTTCGCCATTAATTATAAAAAATTACAGACGTCTGACGTCTGTAATTTTGATAAAAAGAAAGTGTTTTTGGTTGATGATGTTTATACAACCGGCTCCACAACAGAAGAATGCGCTCGCATTTTACGCCAAGCCGGCGCCAAATCCGTTTGGGGTATTGCAATCGCCCGCGAAGAGTAAAACAGCTCAGACACGTCTGAGCTGTTTGTTTTGTGCTTAATTTTAGATTTTCTCCACTTTTTGCCAGTCGCCATCAACCCACAAAAGAACAATTTCTACAGGAAAACCGAAATTTTTTACAACTTCTTCTGCTTTTTTTAAGTGCTCAATTTGCTCTTCTTTTTCTGTTGGGTTTCCAGCGCATCCAAAATGTCCAACAATTGCCACAACTTTTGAGCCATGGTGATTAACTGAAATTTCAAGTCTTTTTTTTATATTTTCAATTACCTGCCCTGAACCTGTCGAAAGGTTACTTTCTGCATCTGCCAAAATTTTGTTTGGCCCGGGCTCTGTAATCATATCAACATAATCTGCGGCAAAATTTTCTTTCATATAATTTTTTACAGCGTCCTGAACCCTTCCGTCCATGCAATTTATTGCGCAAGCAAATTTTTTTTGATTTTCCATATTTTTTATTTTAAAATACCATAAAAATAATTATTTTTCAAATTGACTTATGTGATTTTAAAAGGTAAAATAAAAATCAATTAGGAGAGGTGGCTGAGCGGTTTAAAGCAGCAGGTTGCTAACCTGCGCCCCTTAGGGGGTTCGTGGGTTCAAATCCCACCCTCTCCGCACTGGAGGAGTCGCATAGCGGCTATTGCACCACTCTTGAAAAGTGGAACCCTTCACGGGGTTCGTGGGTTCGAGTCCCACCTCCTCCGCCAGTTGGGAAAATGCAAATTTGAAAAGGTTGCCTCGCGGCGGCAAAGCCGCCGCTCGGATAGGATTTGAAAGGGCTTTTTTGGCGAAAAGGAAAAGGATTTATCAATAAGGGCAAAAGAAATTTTTTCATAAAATCATAAAAATTATTAACTAATAAAATAAACATATGTCTATCGAACGCGGACCATCGCAACAAGAAAATCAAGAAAATCTTCCATCGGAGATTGATATTTATGTTGTGGAAGAAATGAAGACACATACAGATAATATTACTGAACAAGGTTTTGGTTATAGCTCTCCGCTTGAAACTCCTCAAAAACAGACTCGTTATGCATGGGAAGGAAAACTCCAGGCAACTGAATATGAGCGTAAAAATCCTCAATCGAGAGAAGGCTATGTGGGCGATAGTATGTCGCAAGATGATATAGAAAAATTGGCTCAAAATTTTGCGTACAATTATCGGACATGCCAAAACCCGGATTTACAAAAGAGTGGTGAAAGTTCTTATTCATTGAAGTTTGAGCCATCGGAAGAAGTGATTAGAAAATTCAAAGAGCAACACGGCGAGAACGCAACTATAAGAGGGTTAAATGCAGAAGAACAAAAAAGATTTATGGACGCTTTTCGTAAAGCCAACAAAGAAGCTACAAAGAAGAAGTAATTTTTCATCATAAATTTTTTTGTATTGCTTCGCGAATTCTTAAATTTAATGCCGCCAAAGAAAAACTTGAAATTGTTAATTTTTGCGGCAAAGCCGCACGGATTTTTTACCCTCCCGACCCGAGCCCCGCGAAGCGGGGCGAGGGAAGAATTCCGTTCGAGCTATTTTTAATATACACCGCAGAAATAAATGCCAAAATATTTTTTAATATTATTTTTTTGCTTTTTTGCAGCGTTTTTATGTCCAAACATAAGTTTGGGGGCTGACTATGGTTCTTTTGAAAAAATATTTTATTTGTCGCCGGCCAAAGAAACAACCGGCATTGCCAGCATTAAAAAAAATGCTGAAAATATTGATATTTTAGCTCCACAGGTTTATGGAGTGACAACCAGTTTAAAAGTGGTTGGCGGATTAAGCAAAAAACTGCAAAAAGTGGTTTTAGACTATAAGTTAAAGGTAATGCCTTTAGTTGCAAACGGCGGTTTTAACCAAAAAATAATGCGCGACCTGCTAAGCTCAAAAGAGGCGCAGGAAAAATTTGCGCAATTTTTGGTAAAAGAAGCAAAAGATAAAAAATTTATCGGCTGGCAGTTTGATTTTGAAAACATAAATTATCAGGACAAAGATTTATATAGCCAGCTGGTTGAAAAAACTGCAAAAGAGCTGCATAAAAATAATTTAATTTTAAGCGTTGCCGCTGTCTCAAGAACTGTTGATTATGAAGATACTGATGCTTTTTTAAACTGGTCTGGCGCTTTTGACTATAAAAGAATTGCAAACGCTGTAGATTTTATAAGCTTGATGACTTATGACGACTCAAACTCAGTGGGGCCGTCTTCTTCAATCCCATTTGTAAATTCTGTGCTGAATTACGTGAAAGATAAAATTCCGGCAAACAAGTTATCTTTGGGAATTCCTGTTTATTATTGGGGCTGGACTACAAGCCCTTATGCAAGAATAAGATCTGGAGGAAGTTTTCAACGAATAATGAATATTAGGGCCTCAACAAGGCACAGTTTAGGTTTTGACGCTGCTCTTGGCGTTTCATGGCTCACTTATTCCTATGCAACCCAAAAATATTTGCTTTGGTTTGAAGACAAAAAATCTTTTCAGTTAAAGCTTGATATAATGGAAAAAAATAATTTTCGCGGCTTTTCTGTTTGGGTATTAGGAGACGAAGACCCTGCAATTTGGAACATTTTAAATAATAAGAGTTAGTTTAAAGAGTTCGTAAAAAAAATATGATAAATAATATTATTTTTGATTGGTCTGGTGTAATCAAAGATTCCGTTTTAGACCATCTTATAGCTACAAATAAAATGTTTAAAAAATTAGGGGCCAAAGAAATAACACTTAAAGAATTACAAGAAAACTGGCATCAACCATATATGATTTTTTATAATAAATACTTACCAGATTTAACTATAGATCAATTTGAAGTTGAGTATAAGGAATCAATTGCAGAAAGTCCTCAAGCTAAAGAATATCCGGGAATTAGCGACTTAATAAAAAAAATTAAAAAAAATGGTAAAAAATTAGTTGTTTTAAGCTCTGATTCTCCAGATACAATTTTGCCAGAAATGAAAATTTTTGACCTTGAAAATATATTTAATGATATGTATATGGATATACACGATAAGGGGGAAGTAATTAATGATTTAATGAAAAAAAATAATTTTGATAAAAAAAATACTGTTTTTATTGGCGATTCAAATCATGAGATAGAGGTAGGCAAAAAAGTTGGCGTCAAAACCATAGCAGTCACTTGGGGCTTTAATTCAGAAAATAAATTAAAAGCTGAAAAACCAAATTTTATAGTTCATAATTTAAAAGAATTAGAGGAAATTATTTTATAAATTTATAAGTGTATATTTAGGAAAAAATAATATTTTCCGATATAATTTATCGGATTTTTATTTAACAAAATATTGCAAATAATACGAAATTAATATATTATTCATGCGCTTAATGTCGTTCTTTGACAACAGTTTGTTTTCTGTATCGGAGATTTATCATGTCAAAACCAGCTACAACTTATGTGTATCACCGAGGCCAGCGCGGTATTTTTGCTGAAATTTATTTTCCCAGAAGAATTGCTGCCCAAGGCACAATTTTTACTGCACTTGAAGGAGGATATAAGGAAGAAGTCGTCAAAACTTATTTAAAAGATAATATTGATGAACTTCTTGAAGAGCTTCGTGATTATTGGCAGATTTTTGATCCTAACCAATATACAAATAAACGCAAAAAAAGTGTTCAGTTATCTCCAAAAGAAGCTTTTGATCGTATCGATATGTATAAATCTCCCTTTAGCGGTTGGTCAAACTATGCTGTTGACGGAGTGTTTTTTAACTCAAGAGGGGAGCCGATAGAAGAATCCACTCAAGTTATACGTATAATGTTTCGTTTGAATAGCTCATATGAATTACAGGCCGAAAATACTAAATGCCAAGATGTTTTACGAGCTATGCTTTTTTGGACTATTACGAGACAAGCGCTAATTCATGAAAGAACTCCGTGGGACAGAACGTCACGTGCAAGATTTTTAAGACAATATCCACCTTGGACTAAATATAAGAAAGACTTTGTAGAGCAGTACTTCGAGCCAGTTGCAAAAGAGGCGACAAAATGGATGGATGATTGTCGTTTATTTGTATTCGGCTATCTTGTCCGTCAGTTTTCAGAAAGACTCCTTGCAGTGGGGCGTCCCGAAGAGGAAATTTGGGTTGCCAGCTTCTTTAACCTAACCATTAGTATCATGAAACAAACAGGGAAATAAATAGTTTTTGTTTGTGTTTTACAAAAAACCTCAGTTTATTGACTGAGGCTTTTTTATAGCTACTGATATTATTAACCCTTCGCTCAATTTTTTAAAAAAACAACTTCTCGTGGTACAAAAGTTGAAGTTTTGTCAAATTCGTTGTAGTATAAAAACATGGCTTTACAAGCGATTATTTTTTTATTATTAGGAGCTGCATTTTTAGTTTTAATTTTAATAAACGCTTTTTTGTTTTGGCACGCTTTCAAAGCAAATAAAAAAATTGACATTTTGTTAGAAAAGGGCAATATAAAGGATTTAAAAGATGTCTTATTTAATCAAATTGAAAGGACAAAAAAACAGGATTTAGAGTTAAAAGAGGTTTTCAACAGAATTCAAAAAATAGAAGGCATTAATGAAAAAACTTTTCAGAAATCAGGCGTTGTAAGATTTAATCCATTTTCAGAAATAGGCGGCAACCAAAGTTTTGCAATAGCCCTTTTAGATGATAAAAATAACGGCTTTGTGCTTTCAAGCCTTTTTATTAAAGAAGGCAATAGGGTTTATGCAAAACAAATAAAAAACGGGAAATCAGACCATTTGCTGTCTAACGAAGAAAAAGAAGCCATAGCCAGAGCCATAGCTGAAAATTTTAAATAACAAATTTTAAATTTTAAATTAGAACACAGAAAATATTTATGGTTAAGGAAAGAACGAAAAAAGAAAATATTTTGAAAAGACCGCCAGTAGCGGTCGTTTTAGGGCATGTTGACCACGGAAAATCATCTCTTTTAGAGGCCATAAAAGATTTTAAAATTACTTCAAAAGAATCTGGCGGGATTACCCAGCATATCGGAGCTTATGAAGTGGAACACAACGGACACAAAATAACTTTTATTGACACTCCAGGCCACGAGGCTTTTTCTGCAATGAGGTCAAGGGGAACCGAAGTGGCTGACATTGCTCTTTTAGTTGTTGATGCTGCCCAATCAGTGCAGCCTCAAACAAAAGAAGCGATAAAGGCAATTAAAAAAGCTGAAATTACAATGATTGTTGTTTTAAATAAAATAGACCTGCCGACAGCCGACCCCGAAAAAATTAAAAGGGAGCTGGCAAAAGTAAACATTATTGTTGAATCAATGGGAGGGCAAATTCCTTCGGTTGAAGTTTCTGCAAAAGAAAAAACCGGCATAAACGAACTACTGGAAATGATTTTACTGGTAACAGATATGCAAGAATTAAAATCAGAAACAAATGTGCTAGTTGAAGGCTTAATTATTGAGTCATATATGGATAGCTTTAAAGGCCCTATTGCAACAGTAATTGTTAAAAAAGGAATTTTAAATAATAAAGATATTATTGCCACTGATACGGCGCTGGCAAAAATTAAAAACTTAGAAGACTTTCAGGGAAAACCAATTAAAGAGGCGTTTCCATCACAGCCAGCCATTGTTTTGGGATTTGAAAAAGTGCCTGGAGTCGGCGAAAAATTTAAAAGTTTTAAAACAATTAAAGAGGCAATTGAAAAAATAGAAAGGGAAAAAGGTAAAAGAACTCTTAATACTGCTGTTTTGGACACAGACCCAACCAAGAAAATTTCTAATATAATTTTAAAAGGCGATGTTTTTGGCTCATTAGAAGCGATTGAAGGCGTATTAAAAAATTTGCCAATGGAAAAAGTTAATTTAAGAATCTTAAAAAGCGAAGTTGGCGACATTAATGAAACCGATGTAAAAATGGCTGAAATGTCAAAAGCCCAAATTATTGGATTTAGAGTTAAAATAAGCCCGACTGTTATTAAAATGATGAGAAAGCAAGAAGGAAATAAAATAAGAATAAAAACATTTAATATAATTTATGAATTGATTCAGGAGGTAAGGTTTGGAATGGAAAAAAGTTTGGAAGCAGAAGTTGTCCGCAAAGAAGTTGGCAAAATTAAAGCATTGGTTTTGTTTTTTGCAGAAAAAAACCGCCAAATCGTGGGCGGAAAAATTACAGAAGGAGAAATTAAAAAAGGGCTTAAATTAGATGTTATAAGAGACAGCCAAAAAGTTGGAGCTGGCAGAATAATAAGCTTGCAACGCGATAAAAAAGAGGCTGAAAAATTGTCAAAAGGAGACGAATGCGGAATATTATTTGAAGGCAATGTTAAAATAGAAAAAGGCGACATTTTGCAGGCATATATAGAAGAAAGGCGAAAAAGCGAACTATGAGTAATAGAATTGTCCCGCCAAAGCGGGATCCCGCCCTGGCGGGAAAAAAATTAATTCGTTCTTTAAGATATGGCAAATAGAGTTCAACGCGTAAATTCTCTTTTAGAGCGCGAAATTAGTAAAATTTTGTTTCGTGATTTTGATTTTTCAGACAAGGCTTTGGTTACATTAACTCGCGTTGAAGTCTCTGCAAATTTAATTGAGGCAAAAGCTTATGTTTCTGTTTTATTTACCTCGCCAAAGCCCAAAGGCGGAGGCGGGCCAGATAATGAAATAAATAAAATTTTGAAAATTTTAAATGCTGGAGTTTACAGCGTTCAGCATAAAATAAACAGAACACTGAGAATGAGGCCAGTTCCAAAAATAAAATTTGTAAAAGACGAAAATATAAGCAAGGCTGGCAGAATTGAAGAACTATTAGGAAAGTTGAAAAAAGAGGAAAAATAGAGTAAATTAGTAAGTAGTGGCCACGTAGCAAAGTAGTAATGCACTTCTCTGCAAAAGAAGTATACGTCGGTGCGATTCCGACCGTGGCCTCAAAATGAAAGATTTATGCCACGGTGTTGTAATTGGTAGCCAATACGGACTTAAAATCCGTTGGGAGTAATCCCGTGTGGGTTCGAGTCCCACCCGTGGCACATGAATAAAAAGTCCAAGATTAAAATAAACCAAGATTTTTTTAAAGCTTGGTCATCTGATATGGCTTATGTTTTGGGATTTATTGTGGCTGACGGATGTATTATAAAAAGAAAGGGCAGAATAGATAGTTATGTTTTTAACATAACATCAAAAGATAAAAGTATTTTGTTGAAAATAAGAGAAGCGCTAGACTCAGACCATCCGATTGGCATTAAATTCAATTCTCAAAAACTGCCCTATAATCAAATTCAGATTTGTGATCGGAAAATTAGTAGAGACTTAATGAATTTAGGAATCTGCCCCAGAAAAACTTACAATTTAAAACCGATAAAGGTGTCTGATAAATATTTTCCCGATTATGTGAGGGGCTTTTTTGATGGAGACGGAAGCGTTTATATCCAAAAAGTTAATGGAACCTTACAAATAAAGTCTAGTTTTATCGGCGTGAGCTTGCCGTTTATTAAAGATTTTAATAGACGGTTGTGTGAAGCGTTAAATGTCGCAGAAAAATCAATCCAGGTGCAGATAGATAAAAAGGGGGGAAGAGTAGCACAATATAATATACATTTTTATATTGATGACTCCAAAAAATTAGCGAAATTTATGTATAGTAATAATCCGATATTGTATCTTAAACGCAAAAGAGATATTTTTGAAAAATGGAAATTGATAAAAAGGAGGCACTATATAAAGAAAAATTATCCTTCAAAAATCGGTTGGCGTTTGAACAAAAAAGTTTTAGCATAAAAAACATTTTTAAAATATGAATATGCGGGTTCGACTCCCGCCCCGGGCACTAATTAAAAATATCCGCAACAAATTGCGGGTATTTTTAATTGTGCGATTATTGTACTAGGTTAGAACCTATTTCCAAAACAAATGATGTTCCGCCAGAGGCGGACAGGTGGGGAGCCTGCCTGCCGCAGGCAGGAAATCCGCACGGGCTTTATTTTTGGTAGGGCGGGCTTCTTAAATACAAAAATTTTTCAATCAGTTTTTACTTCGTATTTATACGACCCGAGCAAGCCGTTCTCTGACTTTTTCTACCACTTCGTTGATTGTCCAGTTTGATTTCACTAAATAGTATGCTGGTTCAGTTTCTGCAATTTCTCTCATTATCTTATCGTCATCAGCACTTAGGTTGGTAAGAAGTACAACCGGAACACTTTTGCCCCATTCATTTTCGCTACGAAGTTTTTTTAACATCGTCATGCCATCCATCACCGGCATCACTATATCAAGCAGAATTAAGTCCGGATGCTCACGCAAGGCAACCTCTATCCCCTGCTTACCGTTTTTGGCTTCAAGCACCACAAAACCCTCGCGCGCAAATTTGTCGCGAAGCGCGTTCAACTCCGGGATGTCATCCTCAATAATTAAAATGCTTTGTTTTTTTATTTGTGTATCCATATAATTTTATAGTGAATTTATTGAACTATTATTCTTCTGGATGATCCAGAAATAATTTTATTTCACTGATAATTCTATCCAATCTGTGTTCGGCCTTGACAAAGTATTTGCTTATTCCCAGTTGGATATAAGATTGAACTTTATCGGCACTGGCGGTATTGGAAACTACAAAAATCGGGATGTGTTTCCATTTTCCGTCATGGCTTTTAATCTTGGCCACGAAATCAAGACCGTCTTCTTTGCCCAAGAGATAATGGTCAAGCCAGATTACATCAACCCGCTCTAAATCTTCAAGATAATTGAGCGCCTGCTCAACAGTGCGGGCGGTAGTCACTTCAAAACCATTTTTCTCAAGCTTTGTTTTAATTGCCTCAAGCAGAGGTCGTTCATCTTCAATGACTAATATTGTTTTGTCTTTTGTCATATTTTTCATTATAACTTAATTTTAATTCTTAATTTTAACTATTTAAGCAAGTTTCGTATACCCTGCTTCTTTTTTATATCCCCGAAGGGAAGGGTTACATAAAAACTGGTTCCTTTATTTTCCACGCTCTCGAACCAGACCTTTCCACCAGAATGGTCAACAATTGATTTGACAATATAGAGTCCAAGCCCAGTTCCTTCATTATCTTTTTCCCGCACATTATCGGCCCGGAATAATTTAGTAAAAATTTTATCTTGCTGATTCTTTGGTATGCCGTAGCCCGTGTCGGAAATTTGTATTTTAATATTCTCTCTTCCTTTATCCAAGGACAATGAAATATCGACCTTTCCACCTTCAGAAGTATACTTCACGGCATTAGATAAAAGATTCTGCATTACCATACGCAGAAGTTTGGGGTCGGCTTGGATAGAGGGAATATTTTTTTCAAATACAGGAAAAAGCATTATTTTCTTCTTATCAATCTGTGGTTTTTGTTCATTCATCACACTCCGCGCAAGTTCGACCACATTCGTTGGTTCAGGCTCAACCACAAATGTTCCAAGCTCAATACGAGACACATCCAAGAGAGCATTGACCAGCGTCACCATTCTTTGATTGCTGTGATAGACTTCATCTAAATATTTTTTCTGCCCCTCGTTCAACTTTCCCATGTCACCGGCCAGAAGCATCTCCGCATACCAATTGACTGTAGAAAGCGGGGTGCGTAGTTGGTGTGAGGCAAGTGAAACGAATTCCGTTTTGGCTTTGTCAACTGCTTTTTCTTTGGTAATGTCGCGAAATACCTCCACCGCGCCGATAATTTTGCCCTCTAAAATAAATGGAGTAATAATGCTCGCCACTGGAAATCTCGTTTTGTCTTTGCGGATATAATACCAATCAGCAGCAGCAGCAGCAGCAGTATCAGCAGCAGCAGCAGTAGTAGTATCAGCAGATAAAATTTTGGTCAGGATTCTTTCTTTAAAGGGCACAATATTGCCTGCTTCATCTTCTCTTTGGACAACCTCAACCAGTAACTTTCCTAAAACATCTTTTTCTTTCCAGCCAACTAAATTTTCGAAGGCGTTGTTGACTATAAGTATTGCTCCTTCTTTATCAACAGCCACAAGTCCATCACCCATACTGGCAATCATCGCTTCATTTCTGGCTTTGGCATAAGCAAGGTCTTTAGTACGTTCAAAAACTTTTTTCTCGAGCGCTTCGTACAACTTTTTGAGTTTCTTTGCCGTCACCACCAGCTTGCGTCTGACATGTTCTTTTTCTTTAGCAGTCACGGCGAGTTGTTTGGTTTTGAGGGCGAGTCTTCCTGCGGTTACCGCTAACTTTCGTCTAACAATTTCCTTTTCCTTGGCCAAAGTTTTGAGCTTGAAAATTGTGTCATCAGATGCGGAAGTAATAAGTTTTTTGTTTATGTTGGTCATAAAATTAAACCAATCCGCCACAACAAAAAACCGCTGAAAAATTTGCAGCGGTTTTCGACTTTTTATTAAACGAAAAACAGTTATCAGCTAATGCCGATATTTTTTGACGGGCAAGAGCTCTCTCTCTCTCTCTCTCTCGGATTTGATTTCATCAAATCCGAAGAAATTGTATTGATTGTATTATTCATATTTTTACAAACTTATAAAATTAATCCCTTTTATTTTTATTATAATATAATAAAAATATTATGCAAACAAAAACTCCCCCGCTTAGCGGGGGAGTTTTTGTTTCAAATTGTTTCTAATTTAGCTTTCTAAAACTTCAATTTCAGTTAATTTTGCTCCGAAGTTTTTTGCCTGTGAATATTCTTGCATCCAGATGTCAGCCTGATATTTTCCTTTTCTGCTGTGCATTCTATCCTCAACAATAAAAATTTTATCGCCGAATAATTCAGGTATTTTAATCTTTGTGCCAAAGGGCAGCATATTGTTGGCTATAATTCCGTCGACAACTGTTTTACCTGAAGCAGTGATAAGAGGGGTGTCATCTGTTTGGTCTTCTGTGCTTGAATAAGCAGTTAAAACCATTTTTATCTTTTTGACAACTTCATAAGAAGATCTGTTTAACTTGCAAATTGTCAAATGGCCGTTTTTAACTATTTTAACCGGAACCGAATCCTGCGCTTTGCTGTTTGGAATATCAGCGCTTGTTGACTGGGCAATAAGTATTCCCAGCAATATAACTCCATATACAAACCCTGTAATTATAGAGCTAAATAAAGGGGTTTGACTGGCAAAAATAGCCTTTTTTGCGTAGTTTAATATATTCATATAATTTAAAACCCCCTCTTCAGGGGTATAATATAATCTTAGCATATTAAGGAGCCCTTGTCAATAGCTACACCACAAAACAGTAAAACCTGTCAACCCTTCACCTTTTGCAAAAGGTGAAGGGTCAAATCCCCTATTTTTGACCTAAATTAATTAAAAATACAACAAAAAAAATCCGGATAAAACCGGACTTTTTTGTTTTAAACTCTATGAGCATATATAACTCTACTCGAATTCATTTTATCAAAAATTCGTGAAAAAATTTTTAAAAAGTTAAAATAAATCTGTAACTCTAGAAAATGCCGACCTATCCATTTCTATATCTTTGTAATTATCAATGTGGGTAGAAATACATAAGAAAGCAATAACTGCACCTTTAACGGCGAACCACATTCTTGGATATTGATTCGGACGTAATCCAGAATCCGGAATAACAAGCTCTACCTTCCACATCGTCCAAATATCACTCCGCGTTATACGATGAAGTTTTGCCGGAGCAATCACTTGCTTGGGGTTAGTTGGATGAAATTGCACCTCACATAAACGTTCAAATGCTTTAAAACCATCCCGAATACGACGAAATCGCCTCTCTTGAGCGGCGATTTCTTTTTGAATTCCATCGTGGTATAGAAATTCAATCATAAATCACTAAAATCTGTACCGCGATAGATGGCCAATTCGTATGGTATCTCTTTTCGTAATTCGGTCCCAATGTATGGGGCTTCGTTATGAGACAGATCTTCTAATTGTTTACCATTAAGATGCCCGTACTTTATTGCAACGCGATCGAGCATTTTCTTTTCTTCTTCTTCAAAAATAGAAATTTCTGGCTTTTTAAGACAATGATAAATTTCTGTAGCGTTATAGCCGTCATGCTCTTCAACATTATCAATGGAAAGTACTTTTTCTTTTGCCATCTCATCTGTAATTTCTTCTAGTTTCGACGGAAATGGACCCATTGGAAAAGCCTTATATACGTCTCCAGTCAAAGATTTCTGTCGTTTTTCATATAAATCAAAATCAACAAAATATAGTAATTTTGCTAATTTTTTTTTGCCACGCACTTCGTTGCCTAATTTATGACATAAATACAGAATGGCGTTTTTGTATTTTTTCTTATTGAAAGCCATATTAAGTTATTATAGCCAAAAATCCTATCAATAGCAAATACTGAGGCAGTATTCTAATTTTCAAAAATTTTTGTGCGGTGGCTAATAGGATTTACAACAAAAAAAATCCGGATAAAACCGGACTTTTATTTATGAGCGGGTGAGCAGAATCGAACTGCCGTCTTAACCTTGGCAAGGTTACATAATAGCCACTATACCACACCCGCATAACCTTAGTGTGCCGCGGAAAGGAATCGAACCTTCGACCACTGCTTTTTCAGAGCAGTGCTCTACCACTGAGCTACCACGGCTAAAATTTTGGTGGACGATGCAGGACTCGAACCTGCGACCCTCTCAGTGTAAATGAGATGCTCTACCAGCTGAGCTAATCGTCCAAAGTTGGTGCAGTATTCTTGAATTAGTCCGAACGCATTTCGCCGCCGCAGGCGGCGACGGCCAGCCCCCCCCAAAATCTGAGCAGTTTCGCCGCAATCTTTGACAATTTCAAGTTTTTCTATGAGTTAATCATAACTCATTACAGTAAATTTTTCAAGCTCATTTTTCTTGAAAAATTTACTGGTTTGGCGGCAAATTCTTTTAGCACTTTTACAAAAAGAAAAGCCCCCTTTAGAGTTTTCATTTTAGACGAATTCTATAAGGGGGCTGGGTTGGTATTTTTTCGGTTGTTTTATCTGTATGGAACACAGTAATAGCACTGACAACCCCTTGGATGATCGTACTCATGAGCACAATCCATGCACATGTAGCCGGGACCATGGTTAGGACACTGGCCCGCTTTAATTCTGCGTTGTCTCCTGAGTTCCTCGCGCTTCTTAAACCATTCTGCTATCTTTCGAAAAAATTTCATGATCCTCTCCTTTGCGTATTTTTGGTTTGTAAGGTACAAATTAAGTTAAGCACCTCCAACTCAACTCTTCTAAATCAGATAATACACCAAAATAACAAAAAAACAAGGACTAAAACAAAAAACAGAAATTCCCGAGAATTTCTGAAATAAACGATATGAAAAAATTTTCTTTTACTTTGAATTTAATTCAAACAAAACCGCCAACTGATTTTTTCGCCCAAAATTCCCTACAATTTGGTCGCCGAGCGAAGCGAGGCGAACCAAAACTCTTTGACTTTTCTCACTTGGTGTGTCTTTACAGTTTGGCTAGAACCTATTTTATCAAAAACTCCTGAACGAAACCAGACCAAGGAAGCCAGCCCCGCCACCGCTCGCTCCGCTCGCCA
>ERZ1292632.233-Hain-H43-01um-R2-233-length-58748-cov-15_pt1 | contig 58748 bp, 70 predicted proteins | sample MGYA00564407_ERZ1292632 | MGnify/ENA primary metagenome ERZ1292632 (study PRJEB36523, sample SAMEA6512637) | groundwater metagenome | collected 2019-01-08 | study: AquaDiva: Metagenomics assemblies of 32 groundwater samples | reverse complement strand
AACACATTTGTCCGCTCAACAGGACAACATGTAGTCGCTCTTATATTCCTTTGTTGCTGGGCATCGGGAAAAGCAAAACCGCTTGATGATACTATTGATGTTCGCTGGATTGGAAAAGAGGAAATAAACAAATTTAAATTTGCCCCAAATGTGAAAAAATATATAAAAGCCGGGTTTGATTATAAAATAAAAAAATGAAGAAAATATTATTAGACGTAAAACCTTTTCAGGAAACGTTGGACGCAGACATGTGCGGACCGGCTTCGCTTAAAATAGTTTTGGAATATTACGGCATCAATAAATCAGAAGACGAATTGGCTAAAATAGCCGGACACAAAAAGAGCTTAGGTATTGACGATAAAGGAATTAAGAAGGTAGCCGAAAAATTAGGGCTTAAGGTTATAATCAAAAACAACAGCAGTTTTGTGGACATAGAAAGGTGGCTGAAAAAGGGTGTGCCGGTTATCGTTAACTGGTTTACGCGAGGTAGAAACGATTATCCAGAATCAGAAACAGCTGACGGCCATTACTCTGTGGTTATGGGATTAGATGATGAATTTATTTACCTGCAAGATCCCGAACTCGGGGCAATGAGAAAAATCACACGGAATGATTTTATGCGAGTGTGGTTTGATTTCAAAGGAGAATACGTAAAACCAAACGAATTAATAATCCGGCAAATTATAGCTATTTATAAATAAACCGATCAGATTTGCTAATTTTTGATTTATCTGGTATATATAAATAAAGGCATTGACGCTGATAGACACAGCCGAGCCTAAGGAGGAAAGCCAAGAGGCAAGTAGAACCTTACGGGAGTTCCCGTTATAGAACCAAAATGAAGTAAAAAGCGAGGTGGCACCGCGGAAAAGACCGCCCTTGCAAGGTTATCAATTTATTTGGTAATTTTGCAAGGGCGTTTTTTATTAAAATTAAAAAATAAAAATTATGGAAAGAACACTTATCAAAGATTTAAAACGAAGAATTGGCCAAGAAGTCGCTATTTTTGGCTGGGTACAAACAATAAGAGATCAGGGGAGTATAAAATTCCTTATTATCCGCGACATCACTGGCACAATTCAAACAGTAATTTCAAAGGAAAATAACGGGGCTTTTGAAATAGCTGATAAACTAACCACAGAATCAGTAATTGAAATCACAGGAGAAGTAAAAGAAGAGAAGCAAGCGCCGGATGGGATTGAAATTAAGATAAAAGAAATAAAGATTTTATCGTTAGCAGACTCTAATCTTCCAATTCAGGTTGTAGAAAAAAGTAATAACAACGAAGCCGAACAACAAATCAGGCTAGACTGGCGCTGGATAGATTTAAGAAAACCGGAGAAAGCATTGACTTTTAAAGTTTGGACTGAAATGGAATCAGCTTTCAGGAATTATTGTATTTCAAATAATTACATAGAGATTCACTCTCCAAAAATTTTGATCACTTCAACTGAATCAGGTTCAGAACTCTTTGAAGTGAAATATTTTGGCAAGAAAGCTTATCTTGCCCAGTCTCCGCAACTATATAAGCAAATGGCGATGGCAGCCGGATTTGAAAAAGTTTTTGAGGTGGGGCCGGTATTCAGGGCAAACCCATCCTTTACGTCAAGGCACGATACTGAATTTACAATGTATGACGTTGAAATGTCATTTATTGATTCGCACCAACAACTTATGGCGGAAGAGGAAAAAATGATGGTTGCCATTTTCTCTGCGATTAAAGAAAAATATGGGGACGAAATTAAAGAAGCCTACGAGCAAGAAATAATCATTCCAAAAATTCCGTTTCCAAAATTAACTTTAAGAGAGGCAAAAGAAATATTGAAAAAGCTAAATATTCCGAGTGGGAGGGGAGAGGATTTAAGCCCGGAAGAAGAGAAGGCAATTTCGCAGTATATAAAAGAAAAAGAGGGACATGATTTTGTTTTTATTCACGAATGGCCGGCATCGGTCAGGGCATTTTATAGTATGCGATTAGAATCAGATCCAACACTAACTAAAAGTTTTGACTTGCTATATAAGGGGTTGGAGGTAACTAGCGGAGCACAGAGAGAACACAGATATGAACATCTTAAAAAGCAAATTGAAGAAAAAGGGTTTAAAACAGAACCTTTTGAAAGTTATCTAAACTTTTTTAAATATGGTTGTCCTCCGCATGGCGGATTTGCACCTGGTCCGACGAGAATTTTGATGAAGATTTTCGGTTTAACAAATGTCAGAGAGGTAACTTATCTTTATAGAGGAGTAAATAGGTTAACACCTTAATTGGCGAAACTTGATTTTTAATGTGGGATGAGGTATACTTTAAAATAATTAATATGCCTAAAAAAATTGTAATAAACGATCCAAATGAGGCAGTTTTAATAAAAGAACTTGATAAAAGAACTGATATCAAGGCTGAGAGAATCAAGAGACTCTTAAAATTACCAGATTTAACAAGGAAGGAAAATTCTCCAGTAAAATTTTTATTTGACCAAATAATAAACTTACCTAGGTTTAAAGACTTTGATATGGTTGATATCCCCAGGATAGTTACAGCAGAGCAAGAGTTTGACCTCTTAAATGCTCCAAAAGATCACCCGAGCAGAAAGGAAACCGATACTTACTATTTGGACGATATTCATATTCTGCGAACACAGATGACGGTTTTCTGGTCATTCTATTTAAAAGACACCGAAATTTTAAAAAGATTAGAGGAGACTGGCGAGATAATGGCATTGGCAAGGGGTATTGTTTACAGAAAAGATGAAATTGACAGGCATCATTTTCCGGCATTCCATCAAATCGACGGGCTATATATCTGCAAAAAATCAAAAAAAGTTATCACTCAAAAAGATTTGGAAGAAGTCCAGGTAGATTTAGCAAAAAGTATTTTTGGAAGCGATATAGAGTACAAATTTTTAGTTGATACTTTCCCGTTTACAGATCCGTCAGTGGAGATGGACGTTATGTTTAATGGCGAATGGCTGGAAGTAAATGGAGCCGGACTAGTTCATCCGCAGGTATTGAGGAATTTTGGTTTAGATCCTGAAGTTTACAACGGTTGGGCATTTGGATTTGGAGATAGATTGGCGATGGTAAAAATGGGAATTCCCGATATAAGAATTTTATGGTCAGACGACGCAAGAATTACAAGCCAGTTTAAAGACATAAACTCAAAATACAAAGAAGTCAGCAAATATCCTGAAACATCAAGAGATATTTCCTTCGTAATCGACAAAAATATAAACCTAAACAATTATTACGAGATTGTTAGGGATTCTGCAGAAAATTTAATTGAGGAAGTAAAACTAATTGACGAATTTGAAAACGAGGAAAAATTCGGCAAAGACAAAAAATCTTATACATTTAGAATTATATATTGTTCGCCAGAAAGAACCCTAACCAGCGAAGAAGTAAATAAAATTCAAGAAGAAATTAGAAGCAAGACTGTGCAAAATTTAAACGCAGTCCTGCGATAAAAATATGAAACAAAAAGAACTCATATTCTATTTAGAAGACAAAGAATTCAAACAAAGTGCGAATTGCTTTGTGCTATTTGACGAAAGTGTGATGGACCGCGGCCGATCGATTTTCGACGCTATTGAATTGTGCAATGGCGTTTTTATTTATATAGATGAGCACCTAGAAAGGACGTATAACGCCACGAGAATTTTTGGGGCTCCGCTGGAAAATATATTTTCAAAAGAAGAATTTAAAAAGAAATTAGACGATCTAAAACCAATTATAACGGATTGCTTCGGCGAGGATACCGTAGTAAAACTTGAAATTATCGTCTCCAGGCAATCAAATGTTTTCTTGCGTGCATTACCGGTGCCTAACGAGTGGTTAAATCCTAAATTGGAGCTTGTTGTGGCTGCAATCCAATACAGATATCTATTGCAGAGTTTAAAATACTGCGGGCGTTATGCTGAGCCGTTGATTATCAGCGAACTTGCAAAAAAACAAGTTGATCCAGAGATCGAGGAGTGTCTACTTTATTCTAAAACTGGAAAGGGCGGCAGGAATATGGCCCTTGAGTTGAGCAATTCTGCCTTTTTTGTAATAGACAATAAAAATCGTTTATGGGGAGCTATATATCCGGACGTTTTACAAAGTACAACAGCTAAAATTATTGAAAAAATTGCGAAGGACGATATGAATGATACTAATATTCCTAAAAAAGAAAGAATTTCTGCGATTATGGGAGTTGGTTTTCCGGTCAATGTTCCTGGTTATAAAGTCAAAGAGATGTTTTCCACATCGTATTCAAGAATTTTGCCGATTGTTAGAAAGTTGATATTTGTGGATGTGAGGAATGAAAAAATAGGGATTGTTATAAAACGGGCAAAAGGGATAAAAGATATAGTTGTAAAAGGAGAAACGCCGATTACAGACAGATTGCGAGGTCGTTTTCAAAAGGAAGTTAAAAATTATATAGACAATAAAAAAAATGAAAAAAATATATAGACAAGGAACAGAGGTTAAAAAAGATATAGACCTTGGAATTATTGTAGAAAAGCCAGCCTGGTTTTCATTTGTTGAATCCATATATCCAAAAAGTGAAAAAATATATTTTCCAGACGATCAAGACGAGATGGTGTGCATAGATCAAGGCGGGGTTGTGATAGGTTTTGTCGCCGGCAAGGGATCGAGTGTGGCGGCCTGCATGACAGAAAGATTGAGAGTTTATGGAGCCAAGGTAATAGTGAGGATCGGGACATGTGGCGCATTATCCCGATCGTTAAAGCTTTGGAGCCCCATTATTACAACAGCATGTTTTAGCAGTGAGGGTACGTCGGGCCATTATTTACCAAAGGGGTATCCGATTATATCTGACCCGCGACTAAATAATATTCTGATAAAAAAATTTACAGAGGCGAAAATTGATTATTTCCAAGGCATAACAGTTACTACTGATGGTCGATGGAGGGAAGATCCTGAAATGATGAAACAAGTCAGCGAGCTGGGTGCAGTATCTATTGAGATGGAAACAGCAGCCATTTTGGCAGTCTGCCAATTTAGAAAAATACCAGTGGCGGCCATAAATGTACCTGCAGATCTACCGACCAAAGAAGATAATAAAAACGATTTAAAAGGAATTCCCGATATAGAAACATACCACTCGGATGTAAAAAAGGCGATGATAAAAATAATACCGGCAGTGGTAAGCGCTATTAATGAGTATTATAAAGAATCGATCAAATAAATGACAGAATGGACAAACGCAGCATATGATCAACATATAAAATTTACAACCCCATTGCCAGATGAGAAATTTTTATCTTCTCTACCAAAAGATATAAAAATATTGGATGTCGGATGCGGGTATGGAAGAGCTTTACGGTATCTGAATGATATGGGTTTTAAAAATTTAACAGGTTTTGATATATCTAAAAATTATATTGATGAGGCGAAACGTGCTTGCCCCAAAGCAAAAGTTTTCGTTTCCAGCTTTGAAGATTTCAAGCCAAAAGATAAATACGGCTTAATTTTGCTCATGGGTGTAATAGAATACATTCTCAGCGACAAAAAACAGGATATCTTTTTTGATAAAATTTCAAGAAGTTTATCAAATGGTGGATATGTATTATTAGAAACATTCACTGTGGACTTTAAGGCGGGATGGCGTCAATATATAGCCGGATTTATAAATACAATGCATTTTGGCAGATTTAAAAACAGCAAAGGTTTTAAATGTCATCATCAAACAATCGAAACCCTTAAAAAGATATTGAAAAGACATTTTATTATTGAGTCTGATAAGAAAAGGGGCTATCTAACCTGGAACAATAGTGTCAATAGGGGTCATTATTTTATCCTAAAATTAAGAACATGAATATCGGGGGAAAAATATTTCGCGAATTAAAAGTATTCTGCAAAGATCATTTTAGAAATCGAGATTATTTTGCGTTGGTGTATGGTTCATATGCCTCAAACGATTTCACAGAAAATTCCGATTTAGATTTTTTTATAGCAACGGACAAACGCGATGCAGAGGATTTTATTAAAGTGCGCGATTTTATTGTTGATTTACATAATAGAAATAGCTTAAGAATCAACGAGGAGGTGCCGTATGAAAACAAGCTCATCGTGTCGTATAAAGATGCAGTGGATGCGCTTAATTTAAAGGCTTTTATTAGGAGAGGTGCAAGATATGTGATACCCCCAGTGACGGCAGATGAGGAATTTCTTTCATCTAGGGAAGTCCGTTTCCGCATAATTTTGAACGCCCTGACATCGCCGAATCGATTTATCTGCGGGAACAGAAATAAATATAATTCATTCAAAAAAGAAGCCGAAAAATCAATTATAAAACTTGCTTATGGAATTGCTGATGTAGAAAAACCTACAAAAGAAGAAATCTTAAATGTTCTTTTAAGAGGGTCAAACGGCGAAGAAGGCGGGGATTATCTGGGATATAGAAATCATAGGCCGAAAGTAATTAAATATTTAAAAAAGCTTATTTCAACTAATATATAATATTTAAATTTATGGTCAAAATTTCAAATAAAATAAAAGGTTTATTTTATAATCCAAATACAGATTCAATAAAGGGTCTGCTAAAAAATATTGATATTATTCATAGTAAAATCCTTAAGCATACAGACCTGTCAAAGGGAACATTGCTATCAAAGGACGAAAATTTAACATCTTTAATTGAAAGTTTTACTATTCCTAAAGAAGGTTTGTCGGAAACAAAATTAGCAGGACTTATAGCAAATTCTTTTAAGGGTGCCCCCAGATGGCATTCTCCTTTTACGATGTTTAATGTGGCTCCTCCGCCGCTTCTTGAAACGGTGGCCAGCACAGCACTTACTTCTTTATACAATCCAAATATAGTTTACGATACGGCTTCCGGCGAGATTGCAATTGTTGAACAAAAAGTTATTAAAGCAATAGCGGAATACATTGGCTGGGATTGGAAAAAAGCCGGAGGGTCGTTCGTCTTCGGAGGAAAGGCAACTACACTGAACGGGGTAAAATTAGGACTGGATAAGTGTTCGGAAAAGTCAGCGACGTTGGGCGTAAAAGAAGATATTATTGTTTTGTCTACGAAAGTTTGCCACCCATCGCATCCGGATATTGGCAGTTTGCTTGGCATAGGGTCAGAAAATGTCATAAGGTTAAATGTAAATTCCAACACCCAGGTTGATGTTGAAGAGATGGAAAAGGTTATAAGAGATGCGGTTAAAAGCGAAAAAAAGATTGCAGCCATAGTAATATCCGGTGGAACAACTAACGATATGACTGTGGATCCAATTAAGGATGTGGTGCAATTAAGAGATAGGCTCGTAGATGAGCTTAGCATGGATTATAAGCCACATGTGCACGTAGACACCGTGGTTGGGTTCCCATGGATTTTTTTTAAAGATTATGATATGGATAAAAATCCTCTGAACATTGACGAGGGTGCGAAAGAAAAAATTCATAAAATAGTCAAAAATTTACGTGATTTGAACTTGGCGGATTCCTTCGGAGCAGATTTCCATAAAATGGGATTTTGCCCTTATATATCAAGTGTATTTATAGTCAAAGACAAGTCTCCATTTTATAAAGGCAAAGACGTAAATGTAAAGTTTGGGCGATATACTCCATTTGAATATACAATAGAAAATTCTAGACCTGCAAGCGGCCCGATGTCTGCTTATGTTGCTCTTAATCTGCTCGGCATTAAGGGTTTTCAGATTTTAGTTGCGCACCATACAGAAGTTGCAGTTGATTTGGAGAAATCGCTTGAGAAAACTGGACAGTTTGAAATTATTAACAAGGACCACTGGGGATCTGCGGTAATGTTTGTGCCAAAAATGCCAAAACAAGTTACATTTAAAAACCCCGAACAGGAAGCAAATATACGAAATTCATATACGACAATTTTTACTGAAACGCTTAAAAAAATGAACAACCCATTTTATATAGATATCGTGCCAGAATATTCGAGTGGCGGAGTTCAATACTCGTATAGATCCTTGAAAATTTATATAATGTCTCCGTTTTCAGACAAAAAGAGTAATTCAGAATTTGTATTATTCATGTTGAATTTAAAAAAAAAGATTGATTTAGAGTTTGATTTTAGTTGTAAAAAGAAACCATTAATAGAATATTCTCATCCATTAAAATAGATTTTTGATATTACAATGAAAGAAATTTATAACGGCTTTGAAGCTGTAAAGAAAAAACTTGAAATAATGCCAGTGTATAAAACGGAAAATGGATATAAATATTTTGTTTATCCATATAAAGGCCTCACACCCATAGATGATAAAGAGCTAAAATATTTAGCTGGAGTTATTAGTTTGAAAATTCCCAAAGATGTAGATGCAATTTTTTCCGTTGAAACAGATGGCATATTTACAGCTTTGCCAGTAGCGATGATATTAAATAAGCCCTTGATCGTTGCCAGGTCTTTTAATTATAAAATGGAGAATTTTTTTCATCTTACACAGAAAACGGGGTATCATAAAAGAAATTTATTTTTTTATTTCGACACTAAAAAAATTAGAAAAATAGCTATTGTGGATTGTATTTTATCTACAGGTGGAACGATAAAGGCTATAATGGATTTATTAAATAAAATGGGAGTAGAGGTTAAGGGCGTATATACGGTTGTTAATAAAGTTAATTATTCAGATATTGATTTAATAAATCAAATAAAAGATCGTTTTTTCTCTTTATACGATGTAGAGATAAAAAATAAAAAAATTATTGCAGGAAAGTCTAAGTATAACAAATGATCAGAATAATAAATAGATGGAGATGTGAATTTCTAAACCGCTAGTAGGCATTTTGATGTTTTACTTGACTGATTTTATATTTTTTAGTATAGTAAAGGTAATTAAGCTGGGAGCGTTTCTCAGTTGACTGCTCATTAAAAAGTGAATCTACCAAACGAAAGGAGAGGTTATGGCTATCATTCTGCTGACCGGCGTGACCGGTGCGGTAGGATCGAGCTTGGCGCCTCTCCTGAAAGAGAGAGGACACAAGCTGATCTGCTTGATTCGCGGCGACGATCCTGTTGCCCGATTGGAGAAAGTTCTGGGATGCGCTGAAGACATTGTTGGTTTAAACGGCGATGTCACTCTGCCAAATCTCGGAGTTTGCGACAGCCAGCGGCAAAGCTGGAAAGCGAAGATTGACAAGGTTCTCCATTGCGCTTCGTCGATTAAGTTTGACGAAGCACTTGCAAAGGAAATAACCTGCGTTAATGTTTGCGGAACGCAAAATGTGCTGGATTTCGCAAGGGAAATGGAAATTCCTGAAGTCCACCATGTTAGCACGGCATATGTGGCCGGCGATGCCGAAGCTTTCAGTGAATCTGACACAGATATCGGGCAGAAATGCCGCAATGTCTATGAAAGGACAAAACTGCAAGCCGAAAAGCTGGTGAAAAATTGGAGCTACGGAAAGCACTCCATCTACCGGCTCGGCATTGTAGTCGGCGATACTGTCACTGGCTGGACACCGTCCTTCAACGGGTACTACGGTTTTTTGGGGAGCGTCTGGCATTTGAGGCAAACTTTTGCTTCTATGTCAGAACAGAGGTTGGGAGAATACAAAAGCAACGGAATTGCTTTCAATGGAGATGGAATGCTTCGGCTTCCGATCTACGGAAAATTCTCTCCAACTTCCACTCTAAACATCATTCCCGTCGACTGGGTCGTGAGAGTGATGACTGATCTCGCTGAACTTCCGTCACATGGCCAAGTGTTTCACATCGTGCATCCCAACCCGCCAAGGGTTCAGTGGTTAAATGATGTTTCATTGAAGCATTTGGACATCGCCGAGTTCCGCTACGGAGATTCCAATGGATACGATCCGAAATCATTGCTCGGAAAGTTCCAGAAAATCTTCGATCGCAGTACAGCACAGTATCTTCCCTATATAACACGGGAAACAAGGTTCGATGTGTCGAATCTGCCGTGCGTATTGGGGAGAAGCTATGCGCCTCCTCCCAATGTGGACGAGTCTTTCGTCGCCAAGCTGATGGACTATGCAAAGTCCGTCAATTTCGGTAAACACCAATAAGCGGTAGAATTATGACCTGTGGGTCAACCTCTGCCGCTGTTTTTATTTACAATTTTGAATTTTTGAACTATATTAAAAGTGGTTAATAAACTTAAATAGTTAAATAGAGATTATGTATTATGTATAGAAATTGTAGGATGAATGTTGATTGTAATAAAAGGAAGGTAGTACTAGAATTATCACCCATCTGCAATTTAAATTGTAAGCATTGTATTTATAAGTCATTAAATAAAATTTCTTTTTTAGATTTTATTGCGAAAGAGGATGCTTTTAGATTAATTGATAAATTTTCATTTGCTAAAATAGATAGGTTGGTGTTAACTGGAGGTGAACCAACATTGCACCCATATTTTTCTGAAATCTCAGAATATGCAATAAAAAAAATACCGAAAGTTTCGATTTGTACAAATGGCGTTATTTTTAATAAAAAATTGGAAAAGAAAGTAATTGCATTTAATTTTTCAAATTATACAGTAAGCGTTGATTCTCATATTGAAGAAATTCATGACGAGTTTCGAGGAGTTAAGGGTGCGTTTAATCAAACAATCAGTTTTCTAGAAAAACTTAAGGATAAAGAGAAGAGGACAGCCATTCATATAACGCTTAATCCGACCAATATTGATCATATTGAAGAAACCATTAAGTTTTGTAAGAAATTTTCAGATGAGGTTGCCGTTGGAACTATTTATCATAATTTTCCATCGAATGATAAGAAGTTGGAAAAAGATTACAAAGACCATTCTGAAAAAGTTAAAAAATTCAAAACAAAATTTATCAAAGACCCCTCAGTAATTTTAATAGGATTTACCCAGTTTTGTGAAAACAAAAATTGTTTGGATCTTAAAAATGTTTTTATGGTAAATTACAAAGGAAAAATAGTAAGTTGCTATTGGAAAAAGAACAAAGGAAAAATAGTTAAAATATCTTCAAAAGACAAATTTTTTGAAGTTAAAATATGAAGATATCTGACAAATATTTAATCTCAGATAATGGTGATTTGAAAGCTGTTAAAAAAGTTTTAAATGGAAAAAAACTTTCGGGGACAAGTGATTTTGTATTTGATTATGAAAATAAGCTGTCAAAATTTTTCCAATCTAAATACGCCGCGGCCTTATCATCTGGAACGGCAGCTATCCAAACTGCTCTTTTTACGCTCGGTGTCAAAAATGGGGATGAAGTTATAATTTCATCAACATGTCCTTCAATGTCAGTTGTACCAATTTTGGCGCTCGGAGCAGAGCCAGTATTTTGTGATACCGAAATAAATAACTTTGGTTTAAATCTTGAATCCTTGAATAAACTAATTTCGGTAAAAACAAAGGCAGTTATTGAAGTTCCTATGTGGGGTTATCCGACCAAAGTGGATAAATTAAAGCACCTTTTAGAAATTAAAAAAATTCCATTGATATTAGACTTAGCGCAAGCGCATTGCACAAAATTAAATGGTAATTGTTTGTCATTTTATGGAGATATTTCCTGTTTTAGCACACATGACAGGAAAATTTTGGCTACCGGAGAGGGCGGTTTCGTTTTAACTAATAATGAAAATTTGTTTAATAAAATAAAAAGTTATATACAATTTGGCAATATGAAAGGCGATGAATTCGGGCTTAACTTTAAATTGAGTTCGCTCCAGGCCTGTATAGGTTCTAATCGCATAGATTTAATTAAAAGGCAGCTCTCATTAAGAAAAAAGAATGCAAAATATATTGCTAAAAAAATTAGCAATCCATACGTTAAGGAATTTGAGATAGTTGACAATGGCGATCCAAATTATTATTTCATGATTTTGCGACTAACTTTTTCAGATAATATTAAATTTATTAATTACCTTGAAGAAAAAGGGGTGCCTTCTGACGTGTTAAGATATGATTACAAAGTTTTATACAAATATCCATTATTTAAAAAATATAAAAAAAAATGTATTAATTCCGAAACTTTAGTTAAAAGTTTTACAACTATTCCTGTGCATCCTCATATTAGCAAAACCATGCTAGACTATATGATTTCTGCTATTAATAACTATAAAGAGTAAATATAGATAAAATGGATAATAGAGAAAAACATTTTACAGCATCTGCTTTAGTTTTGCATAACAATAAAGTTTTATTGGTAAACCATATAAAACTGGGCGTTTGGCTTTATCCGGGAGGACACGTGGAAGATAACGAGACGCCTGACCAAACCGTTATTAGAGAAGTAAAAGAAGAAACAGGTCTTGATGTTGAAATAATAAGCCAAAGAGATAAAAACTTGTCTCACATTAAATCAGATGTGCATTCTCTGCATATACCTTATGCGTTTTTATGCGAGTTAGTCGGAGATCATTATCACAACGATCTGATTTATTTATGCAAAGTAACGGGTGGCGATACGGATAAACTAGCATATCGCGAAAACGAATCAAGCGACTTAAAATTTTTTAGTAAAGAGGAATTGAATAAAATAAAGTTGTTCCCAAATTTTAGAACACTTTTAGAAAAAATATTCGCTGATAATATGCGGCAGTGAATTTGACTTTATTGAGATTCTATTGTAATAATATAATAGTGCTGGATTTTCCAGTTTTGACAAGTGAATATCCCAAAGGAGGAGAGATATGAAATTTTCTGCCAATAGACCCGTAGTGGAAGTTGATGTTCAGAAGTTGCGCTATAAAGGTGTAACGGAGGGGGAGCTGAAAAAGTATCTCCCGAGATACATTCTTAGTCCAACCGTGCTTCGCTACGGATGGCTGAAGCGCATCGGACTGTTGTTTATTCAGTGGTGTTTGAGAGCAGTGGTAAATCTTTTGCTTCGTCCTCGTAGTTCGGCCGGCTCTCTCAATCAATCGGAGATTGACGAGGTGTACACAAGAGAGGCGAAGAACTACAACCGCAAACACCATCTTACAACCCGAGGCATGGACTTGGTCTGGCGCCGGACTGCCGGATGGTTTGCTTCTGCAATTGGACGCAACGGACGTGGCCAGCTCAGAATTTTGGATATCTGTACCGGCACAGGTTTAGCGGTCAAGGAAGTGCACGCCAGTTTGCAGGATTGGGGAATCGATGCGGAGATAATCGGCTTGGATTACAACGACCGTATGCTTGCAGTTGCGAGAAACGGAACTGTGCCGAAAGCCGAATACATCAAGTTTGTCCGCGGCGACGCGATGAGTCTTGCCGAATCTTTTGAGCTCCACTCAATTGACATTGTAACTCAGATTTTCGGAATCGGCGGCATTCCCGAACCCTTGAGGGTTTTTGAGGGAGTTCTGCAAATTCTGAAGCCGAACGGACAGTTCTTGTTGATTGACATGCACAAGCCCATTCCTGAACAGCCTGGAGAATGGCCATTCTTTCTGAGATGGTGCCGTTTTCCGGTTTTGGAAATGGTGACCTTCGAAGAGACGACTATTCCACTAGTGCTTAACCGGTTGTGGGGATGGCGAGACACAACTCTGTGTTTTTATCTTTTGCCATTAGCTACTTACCGGGATAGCGACGGCAGGTATTGGGGTTTCGAAGTCAAAAGCTTTGAACAAGAATCCCAAAGATGGTGGTTTTCTCTGCCGCTTATGCCAATCGCCAGGATTGTCGTGGAAAAAACCGGAATCGCCGAAGAGACCGCGAGGAAAAGAGAAGCGATTCTCAAATCCTGCGTTGCTTCGCAATAGAGGAATGCTCGTTCCAATTGTGGGCGAGCTTTTTTATTTTTTCCGATAGTTGTATAATGTAATAATATTATGAATCTATTTGCAATATCTGGAATTCTAACTGGAATTACCGGTTTATTGGAAGGATTAGTGGTTATCGCAAAAGGAAAACGAAAAATCCATTTTTTGTGGGGGATATTTTGTTTTTCAGTTATGGTGTGGGGAGTTGGCGTGTATGAAATTGCAAATGCATCAAATTTTAATGATTCTCTTTTATGGTGGCGTATAGCGTACATTGGCGTAATTTTTATTCCTATTTTTTTACTGCATTTTATTTATGAATTTTTAGAACTGCCTAAAAAATGGCTTCTTTCTGTTATTTACCTAATAGGGTTGTTCTTTTTGATAATTAATTTTGTTGACGGTTTATTTATCAGAGATGCAAACTATGTTTTCAATCAATTTTATTATCTATCATCTCCGCCGCCTTTTTATCTTGCTTTTATGGGAATGTTTTTTGCTATCGTGGTTTTTGTGCTTTTTAGTCTTTGGTGGGCACAGAGGTCCGCTTATGGTACAAAAAAATCACAGCTTAAATATCTTTTCTGGGCATTGCTAATTGGGTTCGGCGGTGGCGCAACTAGTTTTTTGCCTGTTTTCAAAATATACTTATATCCTGTTCTAAATGCAACAATTTCTTTGGGAATCTTGATCGTCGCTTATGCTATCCTGCGATACCGTTTTATGGACCTTAGGGTGGTTGCAAGGAAGATGGTAATTTATTTTTTTTCAGCTGCATTTGTTTACGGGATGTTTTATTTTGTATCTTGGATATACGAATATTTTTTTGGCAGTATATACAGTAAAAATTCTTATATTTTAGGATTAGCTATTGCGCCCTTGTTTGTTTTGTTATTCGTTTGGTTGAATGAAAAAATAAAGGGGATTGCGAATAAATATCTTTTCTTTAGTTTATACAGCAGTCAGGAAACGATAGCTAAATTGTCTGATGAACTCACCACTTCAATTGATTTGGATAAAATTGTGGACTCAATTGTGAACAGTATAAAAAATGCAATGCAGTTGGATAGGGCCGGAATCTTGTTAATTGATCAAAATGGAGAAGTGATAAAATACAAAACTGCAAAGGTGATTGGTTTTAACGAGAACAATGGTATCAGTTTGGTGCAGGATAATTTTTTGACTCGCTATCTTGAAAAAACACAGAAGCCGCTGGTTAGAGATGAATTGCAAATGATCGCAAGAGATTTGAGTAACGTCAGTGAAAAACAGAATTTTAATCAGCTTGCGGAAAATATGAAGCATATTGAGGCTTCGCTCTGTTTGCCGATGATAATTTCAAACAAGCTGATTGGGATAATTGTCTTGGGCTCAAAAATATCCAGCGACGCATACACCAGCGAAGATCTAACTTTGTTGAACACGCTTTCAAAACAGGCAGCTATTGCAGTTGATAATGCTCGGTTGTATAAACAAGTCCAAGAGTTCAGCAAAACCCTTCAGCAAAAAATAGATGAACAGACAAAAGATATAAAAGAGGCATACGAGGTGGAGAAGCAAGCCCACGAAGAACTAAAAAGACTAGATGAAACCAAGTCGCAGTTTATGACAATTGCCAACCATCATTTAAGAACCCCGTTAACAGCCATCAATTGGTATACAGATCTTTTAATATCCGGAAAATATGGCAAGGTTCCCCAAAAATCAAAAGAAGTGATTGATAAGATAAAAGAGGCCACCACAGATGAAATAAAAATAGTCAGCGATTTATTGGATATATCGCAATTTCAGCTGGGAACAGATATTGTTAATCTTAAGCCGGATGTAAACATAGAGAACATGTTGAAGCAAATTGTAAGCAACGCGGAACCGGAAATTCAGCAAAAAGGAATTTATCTAAAAATTGAAAAAGAGACTGAAAACGAAACAATGCCGCTGATTACAGCCGACGAAAGCAAGCTTAAGGTTGCCATAATCAACATTATTGACAACGCCGTAAAATATACGGAAAAAGGCGGAGTTACAATAACATTAGAAATTGAAAAATTGAAAAATGAACCCTACGGGGAGCAAGCAATAAAAATTGCCGTTAAAGACACCGGTATTGGAATGAATGAAACAGAGTTAAAAAACTTGTTTGTCAAAACATTTGAACGTGGCGCAAAGGCCAAAGAACTGTTTGCCACAGGCAAGGGTATTAGCCTTTATTTGTCAGCTGAAATTGTTAAAGCTCACAACGGCAAGCTTTGGGCAGAATCTGAGGGAAGGGGTAAGGGATCTGCTTTTTATGTTGAGTTGCCGGTATAATAATTAAATTTGTATTGTTTTGGTATATAATAAATAAAAACATGACAGAAATAGAACCAATAGTAGTGTCGTGGCTTTTGTCGCCAATAGGTTTGTTGGTGGCTGGCATAGTAATAATAATTGCCGTAGCTTTAGTAATGTCTTCACTAATGAACGGTTATCCAAGAAAAGAATAATTCCATGGATATTTTTTTTATACTTCTTATAGAATTATGCATAGCAACTGTAATTTTTTACATAACACTTTTTTCTTTTATATATTATTGGCATTTAGTAAAAATAAGTTATATTATTGTGCCGCTTGTTTTTTCTTTTGAATTTTTTACGGTAGGATTTTTTATTATTTCAATACTTACAATTATTGTTAAATATTTGCCTTTTGTAATTAATTATTTAAACGCATGAAATTACCTTCGGGGTTATTTTGGTTGGAATGGGTAATCAAAACAATTTGGGATCCATTTTGGTGGGTGATTTTATTTTTGATAATTTTATGGGTTCCGTTTTTACGGGTTTGGTGGTGGGTTTTTTTGCCATTAATGCTGGAACGGCAGCTCAAAACTCTTTATTTGTGGTATATGAATTGGGATTATGACTATCAAAAAGCAAAATGGGTAATGCTAGAAATGACTCCGCCAAAAGAAATTTTAGCTCCAGCCAAAGCCATGGAAGATGTATTTTCTGTTGTATGGCCGCTTTTAGATGTTGGAAACTTCAGAGAAAGGTGGTGCGACGGAGAATTGATAAACGGGCCGTATTGGTGCTCTTTTGAGATAGCCAGTATTGAAGGAAAAATTCATTTTTATGCCAGAATGAGAAGAGAACACAGGCTTGTTCTGGAAACGGCCTTGTATGCTCATTATCCCGACATAGAAATTAAAGAAGTTTCAGACTACACAAAGCTTGTGCCCCCAACCGTGCCCAATGAAGAGTGGGATATGTATGGAGAAGACTGGGATTTTTATAACGGAAAGGCAGATGCTTATCCAATAAAAACATCTGAGAAGTTTTTTGAACCACAGGGTGAAAGAATTTCAGCCGAAGAAAAAAGAATTGACCCAATAATTTCTTTATTAGAAGGGTTGTCAAGATTGGGGCCGGGCGAGCATTATTGGGTGCAATTTATTACAGTTCCTGTTCCAAAGCATGATGAGCCGGAGTTTTGGGAAGAAGGGCAAAAAATAATTAACAAAATATCCAAACGGCCGGATAAAAAAGAGTCAACTCTTTTGGAAGATTTGTGGTATGTTGCGAAACAACTTGTTTTGGGTCCAGAAAAAGAGGGCTCCGGAGAATCAGCATCGTATTCTTGGGAAGAGGATGAAGAGACAGGTGAGGAAAGAATATCGCTGACCCCGGGTGAAAGAGAAATTATTACTGAAGTTGAAAATAAATTAAAAAAACCTTGTTTTAGAACAACTATAAGAGGGGTCTATGTTGCAAAACGAGAAAATTGGAAGCCTCCTCACAAAATTTTGATGAGGGGTTATACTGCGCACTTTTCAACAAATAATTTGAACAGTTTTGCATTTCAAGGCGCTACAAGGCCGAGAGTCCATTATTTTTGGAGACAAAGAAGAGCGTTTTTAAGAGCGAGAAAAATGTTTAGAATGTCTGTTTTAAGATTTCCTCCCTTATTTCCTAAAAGAATGTCTTCTGATTTAAACCCAATTTTAAGCATTGAAGAATTGGCCACAATGTATCATTTCCCGTTGAGGATTTCGGGCATGGTGACACCAACTATGTCTTATATTGAGTCAAAAAAAGCCGGCCCTCCGCCAAACTTGCCGGTTGACGAATAATAATAAAATTTATTTATGTCTAAAGATTTAACTTTTATTGCCAAAACAAACTTCCGCAACCGCGAACAAACATTTGGAATTAAAAGAGCTGATCGGCGCCAGCACATGTATGTAGTTGGAAAAACTGGAGTTGGTAAGACAGCTTTTTTAAAGAATATGGCTCTGCAGGATATAAACAATGGGCAAGGACTTGCTATTATTGACCCTCACGGAGAGTTTGTTGAAGAAGTTTTGGACAGTATTCCTGCTCATAGAATCAATGATGTAGTTTATTTCAACCCGGCTGATATGGAATATCCCGTTAGTTTTAACATTATGGATGTGCCCGATCCAAGATATAAGCATTTAATTGCGTCGGGACTGATTGGTATTTTTACTAAAATCTGGGCCAATGTATGGTCAGCTCGTATGGAATACATTCTTGCCAATTGCATTTTAGCTTTACTGGATACTCCCGGCACTACGCTCCTTGGCATACCAAGAATGCTGGTTGATAGAGACTATCGGCAAAAAATCATTAATAATCTTAAAGACCCAGTGGTAAAATCATTTTGGGTGAACGAATATGAAGAGTGGGAGTCGCGGTATCGCAATGAGGCTATTGCTCCAGTTCAAAATAAAGTCGGACAGTTTTTGAATGTTTCTTTTGTGAGGAATATTGTCGGCCAAGCCAAGAACACTATTGATGTTGATGAAATAATGAATAACCAAAAAATTCTGCTGGTCAATGTTTCCAAGGGCCGAATTGGCGAAGATAATGCGGCTATCTTGGGAGCAATGATTATTACCAAGATACAGCTGTCGGCGATGGAGCGCGTCAGAATTCCTGAAGCCGAAAGAAAAGATTTTTACATGTATGTTGATGAATTCCAAAACTTCGCTACAGACTCTTTCGTGAATATTTTATCAGAGGCCCGCAAATACCGCTTGAATTTAATTATTGCCCATCAATACATTGGGCAACTGGTCACCGAAAAAAACACTGCTGTCAGAGACGCTGTTTTTGGCAATGTGGGCACCATGCTTTCTTTTAGAGTAGGGGCAGCCGACGCGGAAGCTTTAGAGTTAGAGTTTACCCCTGAATTTTTGCAGACCGATTTAATCCGCTTGGATAATTACCATATTTATTTAAAACTTATGATAGATGGCATCACCTCCAGGCCCTTCTCCGCCACGACTATTGCCCCAGCTCCTACTGAGAAAGATAATAAAAAGCGGGAAGAAATAATTAAAATTTCTAGGTCAAAATATGCCCGTACCGTGACGGCTGTTGAAGAAGAAATTAATCGTTGGGCGGGGAATATGGATATTCCTAATGCCGCCAATTTTCAAAGTCCTTCTGATTTTTCTAATCCCCAAAGTTTTCCCAAAATTTCATTTTCAAATAAACCGAGCAATTTTTCCGGCAGCGCGCGAGATTCTGATTCAACCCTCGGCCGCAGCCCGAGGGCTATGCCTACGGGCGAGGCAAAGTTATACGATGTTAAGTGCTCAAATTGCGGAAAAGATACTAAAGTTATTTTTGAGCCGGTTTCCGGAAGGCCTGTTTACTGCAAAAGCTGTTTGAAAAAAATAAAAGCCGGGCATTTTGACGGACCCGCCACAATCTCGCCCGAAGCGAGTTTAGGCAGGGCAGGAAATAAGCCAGCAGAAAATTCGGCTTTGGGAGATTTGGGTATAGAATTTGCCCCTGCGGCAAAAATAGAGACAATACCTTTTCGCTCTTCTAATAGGAGGCAAGGTGAGCCTGCCTCGCCCGCTTCGTCGAATCGAGGCGAGCGTCAAGGTGGACAGGACAAGCCCAAGAGAAGAGAGGTTAATTTATCAGAACTGCGCAAAGCTTTAGAGGAATCGCTGGAGAAAAAACCCGAAGAAAAATTAAAAGAAGTAATAAAGGAAGAAATAGAAGAAGACAAAACAGCAGAAGATAATAAGGACAATCCGTCATTTGACGGGGAAAAGAAGGTAATAAAGCCGGGAGAAACCATTAAATTATAATTTTATGAAAATTGTAAAAGGCCCAGAAAAAAACGGGGCAGGTAAAATTGAAATTTCGGAATTAAAGGAAATGGCAAAAAAAATGCACGATAATTTAGTTAAGGCAATGGTTGACGTTGAAAAAGAAATTATAGCCGTTGATGCCGGTTTGCACGCAGATTTACTGGAACTTTTAATTGAAGAAGAAAATTCTGAACCGAAAAATGTTTGGGGAATAAATATTTTTCCAGACAAAACAGGTGAAGACTTAATTGAATTTGATTCAATGATGAACGTAAAGCCTGCTTTTAACAATAGGACTAGAGGAGTTGATGACGAGAACATAAGAAAAAAAATAATTGGCATAGTCAATAAACTAATCGTAAAATGACTAGTTTTAATAATGACCTTACTAAAGAAAGATGGTTTAACCTATCTTTCTTTGAACAAATGGCAAATCTGGGCAGTGAAATTGATCGGACCATTAGATGGAAGATAAAAGACCCAGAACGAAGCAGGTGCGCCTTTGAAAGCGCTTTGGAGTTATTGGACCTAACAATTGAGGACACAAAAAACAAGAAAAAACCCAAATTAGAGGAACTTTGCAGGTTGAGAGAAATTTTAGCTGATTATTTTTGTTTTGATAATATTTATGGTTCAAACGACGAGAAATGGAATAATTACTTCTATGGTTTTACCTACGCCGCAAGTTTAAAATAATCTAAACGAAAAAATCACCTTTTAATTAAGAGCGCGAAATAAATTTATTAATCCTCCTGTTTTTTACAACCGAACATGCGCAAAATGCCAAATTGCGATTCGCACAACCTACGCACCAAACAGGTCGGAAATTATTTACTGCGAAAGTTGCTATAACATAGAGGTTGCATAGCGCAACGACACAATGTCGGAGTAGTGTAATTATAGTAAAATATACTATAATCATAGTAATAAAATACTATAATTAGCGTAGCGATACAACATAGAAGTGGCATAACCCATTTGTTTGGAAATTTATAAATTTTTATGCTATGCTAAGAATGTATTCAAAAAAATGAACATAGAAGTTATTAAAAAAAAATCAGTTCCTATTTTAAGAAAATACGGCATTCAGTCTGCCGCGATTTTTGGTAGTGCGGCAAGAGGAGAAGACGGGCCGGATAGCGACATTGATTTTTTAGTTCGTTTAGGAAATCAGATGGGGGTTTATAAATTTATCGGTCTTAAATATGATCTGCAAGAGGCCTTGGGGAAAAATGTTGACTTAGTTTCCGATAGAGCAATAAATAAATATATTAAGCCTTACATCGAAAAAGATTTAACTTTAATTTATGAAAGATAGCAATATATATTTAAAAAATATTTTAGATAAAGCAAGGGAGGCGATTTTTTATTGCGATAAGATGTCAGAAAAAGATTTTTTGGATGACAGCAAAACCCAAAGCGCGGTTATTATGAAATTGATCGTGATTGGAGAAGAATCAAAAAAGTTGCCGGAAGAGATAAAATCAAAAATTGATTTGCCCTGGAAAATGATTATTGGGTTCCGCAACATGGCAGTCCATGAATATTTTGACATTGATTTAGTCCAGATTTGGAATACAATACAAACAGATATTCCTGATTTGATTGATAAAATTGAAAATTATTTGAAATAAAAAACATCAGCCGCCTCGTGGCGGCTTTTTGATTATTTGACTTGTTAAAATTATCTGAAAAAGTTATGATAAAATAATTAAAAATTATGAACCAAGAAATTAAAACATGTCAAAATTGCAAAAAGGACTTTACCATCGAGCCCGAGGATTTTGCGTTCTACGAAAAAATAAAAGTTCCTGCGCCGACCTTTTGTCCAGACTGCCGGTTTCAGCGTCGTATGATGTTTCGAAATGAAAGAGTGCTTTATAAGCGAAAATGCGATTTATGCGGCAAAGATATGGTGACAATTTTTTCTCCAGATTCAGAGTTGGTTGTGTATTGTCCCGGATGCTGGTGGTCGGATAATTGGGATGACAGCGAGTATTTTTTGGAATATAATCCTGCCCGCCCCTTTTTTGAGCAGATGATTGAGTTGCAGAAGAAAACTCCGCACATGGCTCTTCTAAATACCTATGCAACATTAATAAATAGTGATTATGTTAATCATGCCGGAGGACTTAAAAATTGTTACCTAATTTTCAACGCTGACTTTTGTGAAAACGTTTTGTATTCTGCCATAGTGGTACACGTTAAAGACTCAATGGATTGCTATATGGTTGGCGAATCAGAGCTTATGTATCAGGATATAGACTGCACTGGCTATAGATTATTTTTTTGCGAGAGTTGCTCAAAGTGCAGTGAGTCATATTTTTTAAAAAGTTGCACCGGTTGTGATAATTGTTTTGGCTGTATCAACTTGCGAAATAAAAAATACCATATTTTTAATAAACCATATACCAAAGAGGAATATTTTCAGAAAATTAAAGAATATAAACTTGATAGTTATGAAGAATTATTAAAAGTCAGAAAAATTGTTGATGCATTTTGGTTGCAGCATCCCAATAAATATATGCATAAAGATGCGCAATGCGTTAATGTTTCGGGAGAATATGTTTTTCGCGCAAAAAACGCACTCAATTGCTATCAGGCTCGAGAGTTGGAAGATGCTCGCTATTGTCAATTTATAACACTTCCGCCAGCCAAAGATATTTACGACCTTACCGAATGGGGAAATGGCGTTCAGCGGGTGGTGGATTCTATAACTGTTGGCGAGGGCGCTGATATGGTTAAATTTACCTTCGGCGCGTGGGATCAGGGAACCATGGAGGTTGAATACGGAATGTATAATCGTTCATGCCAATACATTTTCGGCTGTATAAATCAAAAAAAGAAGCGGTACAGAATTTTGAATAAACAATATTCTCCAGAAGAATATGTAGCTCTGCGTACGCGTATCATAGAAGATATGGATAAAAATCCATACGTCGATTCTGTTGGAAGGGTTTGGCGTTACGGGGATTTTCTGCCGTACGATTTAAGCCCATTTATGTACAACGAATCTCATGCAATTCAGTTTTTTCCTCTTTCGAGGGAAGAGGTTTTTAAAAATGGCTGGAGGTGGCGGGAATCGCTAAAAAGCAATTATGTTGTCACATTGTCAGTCGATAAAATTCCCGATAGTATTCATGATGCGCAAGATTCAATACTAAAAGAGATTTTGGGATGCGGTCTTTGTGGAAAGGCTTTTAGATTAACACCGGCAGAGCTTGCGCTTCTGCGCCGTTTTGAATTTCCTGTTCCGCGTCTTTGTTCAGATTGCCGGCATATGGAACGCATTGCGCGCATAAATCCGCCTAAATTATGGGACCGCACATGCGTAAGGTGCGGAAAGGAAATTAAAACTTCGTACTCGCCGGACAGGTCAGAAATAGTTTACTGCGAGCAGTGCTATAACGCCGAAGTGGCGTAAATATTATTAAATAAACACTCATGATCTTTATTTATGTGCCGTGCCAGAATTTGGATACGGCTAAAATTATTGCTAAAATCCTAGTAGAAAAAAGAATGGCAGGCAAGGTGGACATTATGCCCACTAATTCGTTTACTCGGCAAAATGGGGGAGTGGCCGAGGCCTCGGGGGCGACCATGATTGTTATGACCATAGATAAGCATGTTCAAGACATAGAGGACATTGTCAGAGAGCATTACCAGGGCGGTGTTCCTTGCATGGCCACCATTTCACTCTACCGCCTGAACCGCGACTTTAAAGATTGGCTGATTGCCTCCACCAGCTAATGAGCTATACGCAGATAGACACGGATAGACCTCCGACGTCTATCCATTTATAATAAAATATATGCCGCGAAGAATAGAAAAGTTTATCACGGGCGATGATTATCATATAACAATTCGGGCAATTGATGATAATTTAGTATTTAAAGACACGGATGATTATTTTCGTGGAGTCTTTTCTATTTATGAATTTAATGATACAAATCCTGTTACGATTCAAGCCCGGCGGAAGGATAGAAAATCATTTAAAAATTCTTTTAAGAAAGCAGATAGACCTCCGACGTCTATCCAGTTTCCGGAATTTGTTGATAAACGAGATAAATTCGTAGATATTTTAGCTTTTTGCTTTATGCCAAATCATATTCATCTTTTGCTAAAACAGTTAAAAGACGAAGGTATATCTAAATTCATGCAAAAAGTTGGGGGAGGATACGGAAAATATTTTAACATAAAATACCAACGCAAGGGACACGTATTTCAAGACAGTTTTGGAGCCGTGCATATTGAAGATGACAGACAATTTATTGCAGTAGTTTTATATATTTTTACAAACCCTATTGCTCTCATCGAGCATAGGTGGAAAGAGCTTGGTATAAGGAATCATACAACAAAAGAAATGGAAGGATTCTTAAAACAATATAAATGGTCTAGCTTTCAAGATTGTATCGGAATCAAAAATTTTCCGTCCGTTACCGAACGAGAATTTTTATTAACCATGATGGGCGGGTCAAAAGGATTAAAATCCGTTATGGGAGATTGGATAGAGCATAAAAAAAATATTGCACAGTACGAAGCCCTATTTTTAGAGTAGTTTAGAGTAGATAGACGTCGGAGGTCTATCCAACTTTGGCTTGCTAAAACTGCGTGGAAAAGCTATGATAGAACAATAAAATCCGAAGCCCGAAACCCGATTGAGCCCACAGGCTCTCCGCGTAGCGTTCAATCCGAAACAAATCCAAACATTTCGAATTTCGAAATTCGAATTTCGAGTTTAATTTTGTTATGGTAGATAAAAATAGAATTCGCAGGTTTAAGTTGGCGCCTCCGCCTCCGGAGTTGCCTGTTTATGGTTCCGTTGAACCCGAAGACTGCTCTTTTATTGGCAAGACCAATTATGAAGCGGCTTTGCAAGAGCAAAAGTTTATTTTCGGTATTAAGAGAATAGACAGGCGCAGGCATGTTTATATAGTTGGAAAAAGCGGAGTGGGAAAATCAAAACTTCTTGAGCTTTTTGTCCGCCAAGACATTGGGTACAACCACGGCATTTGCTTTATTGACCCTCACGGCGATGTCATAGAAGAAATTTTGCATTTTATTCCAGAAGACCGAGTAAACGATGTGGTGCTTATTGATCCTTCGGATTCCAAATATCCCATTTCTTTTAATCCTTTAGCTAATATTGACCCGGGCTTTAAGCATCAACTGACTCAAGGGTTAATAGAGGTCTTGGAAAGGCAATTCGGAGCTAACTGGACGCCTAGGCTTGAGCACGTTTTCCGTTTTACTTGTTTGGCTCTTTTAGATTACCCGCACGGCACCATGCGAGGCATGATTTCCATGCTTACCGACAGAAACTATCGCCAGCTTGTTGTTGAATATATCCAAGATGACATGGTGAAACGTTTCTGGGCAATTGAGTTTGCCGACTGGTCGGAAAAATACGATACCGAAGCCATTATTCCTCTAGTAAATAAACTGGCGCAGTTTTTGTCTGACCCCGCCTTGCGAGGCATTTTTGGCCAGGAAGAAAACAAAGTTGATTTGGAAAAACTGATGAATGAGAGAAAAATTATTTTAATAAACTTATGCAAAGGTAAATTAGGAGAGGAGAACGCTAGCTTTTTTGGTTCAATGTTTATTACAAAAATAAAGCAAGCGGGCATGGCGCGGGCCGCAATGCCGGAAGACGAAAGAAAAGATTTTTATTTGTATGTTGACGAGTTTCATAATCTTATGACAGAAACCTTTGAAAACATATTGTCTGAAGCCCGCAAATACGCTATTTGCCTTACAGTTGCCCACCAATATATGGGCCAGCTCATCCCAAAAGTCCAGCAGGCGGTTTTGGGAAACACAGGAACCATTATTGTGTTTCGCGTTGGCGGTGAAGATGCGGTTAAATTGGAGCCGGAAATGGCGCCGATATTCGGCGTTAAAGATATGGTAAACTTGGGAGTTCAGAATTTTTACATTAAAGAAACCATTGACGGGGAAGCCTACGACCCTTTTTCCGCTGAAACTCTCAAAGTTATGCCGCCGACCCACAAGTCTTTTAGAAAGGAAATTATTGAGCTGTCCCGCAAAAAATACACTATTTCAGCTGAAGCCGCGAAAAAACTTATGGAACAAGAGGAGTCAAAAATTACGAGAAGTTCCCACGAAAAATCCATAATTGAAGGCAAGCCTGCCCGCCATGATGCCGCAGCTTCAGGCGAGGGGAAAAAAGAACCTGCCTCGCCGTCTGGCGAGGACAGAGAAGGCAAACCCGAAGAACCATTAATCTAAAAAATACGAAAAAAATAACTCCGCAATCAGCGCAAAAAATTCAGGATGACATCTTGCGCAATATGCCTCACAAGGAAAGGATGAAGATGTTTTTCGAGGTAAATAATAAAGTTCTTTCGATGGGAATGAGAAATGTGAAGGCACTGTATTCAGGAGCAGATCTTGATCCTGTCCTGTTTGCTTTGGAGTTTCAAGAATATATGCAAGAAAATAGGGAATATTATGATGAATTGTTCAGTAAATTAGAACGGAGGTTTATTAAAATAAATGGAATCACAAACAAACAACACTTCGGCAGGCTCAGTGCGAGCTTGCCAAAACTGTAAACAAGAGTTCGTAATTGAGCCCGAGGATTTTCAGTTTTATGAAAAGATGAAAGTGCCCGCGCCGACATTTTGTCCAGAGTGCAGAATGCAGAGACGATTTTCTTGGCGCAACGAATGGAAATTGTTTAGAAAAAAAGATATCCATGGAAAAGAAATTTTTTCTAATTATCACGAAGATTCCCCAATTAAAATAATGGAAGTGGCAGAATGGTATTCTGATTCTTGGGACCCAATGCAGTACGGGCGTGAATATGACTTTTCACGTTCGTTTTTTGAACAATTTAAAGAACTTTTGAATCAAGTTCCAGTTATGGCAAGGTCGCTCTCCAGGCCGGTGAATAGTGATTACTGTGCCAATGCTACGGAGCCCAAGGACTGCTATCTTACATTTGGATTGTCATATGTAGAAAATTCCGCCTATTCTATTTGGGGAGCCAACTCTAAAGACATTTTTGATTGTCATATTTATAGTGAGTCTGAGCTTTGTTATGATTGTGTTAATATAACTAAGTGTTATAAAGCGTTATATTCCGTAGACTGCGAGGGATGCAGCGAGATAATGTTTTGCAAAAATTGCGTTGGATGTAACAACTGCTTTGGTTGCGTTAATTTAAAAAATAAATCTTATTATATATTTAACCGGGCGTATTCCAAAGAAGAGTATATTAAAAAAATAGATGAGTTTGAAACAACTTTGAGAACTAATGTTGAGGCTTCCCGAGAGAAGAGTGCTAAGTATTGGATTCAATTTCCAAACAAATTTATTCATGGCAGGCATAATGCCAATGTTTCGGGAGATTACATTTTTAATTCCAAAGATGCCAAAAATTGTTGGAGAATTATTGGCACAGAAAATGTAAAATACTGTCAAAATTTTACCATGGGTCCCGCAAAAGATTCTTATGACCATAGCAATTTTGGAGATAAAACTGAGTTAATTTATGAGTCGCTCATTGTGGGCGATGGAGCGTATGGCGTGGCATTCTCTTGCCAATGCTATGCTTCTGTTGCTAACCTGCAATACTGTTTTTACTGCCATAATTCCTCATATCTATTTGGTTGTATAAGTTTGCATAACAAACAATATTGCATATTTAATAAGCAATATACAAAAGAAGAATATGAGAAACTTGTGCCGAAAATTATTGAGCACATGAATAAAATGCCCTACGTAAACGAAAAAAGAATAGTCTATAAGTATGGAGAATTTTTTCCGGCGGAAATGAGTCCTTCAGCTTATAATGAAACACTTGCTAACGAGCTTTTCCCTCTTACAAAAAAAGAAGCAGGGGAGCAAGGTTTTGCATGGCATGAGTTTAAAGGCAAGGAATTTAATGCTACAAAATCTGCCCCAGAACTACCCGATGATATTAGGAATGTTGATGACAGTGTCTTAAAAGAAATAATAAGCTGCGCACATAAGGGCAAGTGCGAGCATGAATGCGCGGGGGTATTTAGAATTACCAACCAAGAATTACAGTTTTATAGAAAACTTGGTATTCCATTGCCCCGCATTTGCCAAAATTGTAGGCATTATGCAAGATTTGCCTGGCGCAACCCAGCCAAACTGTGGCGCAGAAAATGTATGAAGCCCGGCTGTAACAATGAATTTGAGACATCTTACGCTCCAGATAGGCCGGAGATAGTTTATTGTGAAAGTTGTTACAACAACGAAGTGGTGTGAATATTGAAAAATTGACACAGATTTTTAACGGAATATAATAGAATTACAAGATTTAAATATTTAAAAAAAATATGGCGAAAAAAAATATAACAATAGATGATTTAGCTGTAATGGTTCAAAAGGGTTTTACAGATACAGCAACTAAGGTGGAATTTAATTCGCTAAAAAAAACGATGGACGATGGTTTTAGGGCTATGAATGCGCGCTTGGATAAACTTCAGAATGATAGGATAGAAAAATTAGAGAAAAGAATGGAAAAACTGGAAGAAGCGCTCGCAACAAAATAGTTTTTTAAAACCGCTTTAAATTCAGGCGGTTTTTTGATAAGATAGATTTATGAAAACATTGAAAGATTTTAATGTAGAAAATAAACGCGTCTTGGTAAGATGCGATTTTAATGTGCCGTTGGACGAGAAAGGAAATATCTTAGATGATTTTAGAATTAAACAAGCTTTGCCGACAATTGAATATTTAATTAAAAACGGCGCAAAAGTTATCTTAATGAGCCATTTGGACCCCGAAAGTACAGGCGTTGCAGATAAAAAATACACATTAGATAAAGTTGCTGAAAAATTGGCAGAATATCTTGGTTTTTCAATTGAAAAAGAAGACGATTGCATCGGGCCTTATGTGGAAAATGAGTCAAACAAATTGGAGCCCGGCAAAGTTTTGCTTTTGGAAAATTTGAGGTTTCAAAAAGAAGAGACCGAGGGAAGTCTGGATTTTGCAAAAAAGTTGGCGGAAATGGGCGACATATATGTCAATGATGCCTTTTCTGTTTGCCATAGAAACCATGCTTCAATTGCAGGGGTGCCAAAATTTTTAGACAACTGCGCGGGACTTTTACTGCAGAAAGAAATTGAAACCTTGGATAAGATATTGCACGGTGCAGAAAAACCCATGATTGCCATTGTGGGCGGAACAAAAGTTGAAACAAAATCAAAATTTATTGATAAAATTTCAGAGGTTGCTGATTTTGTTATAATAAGCGGTTTAATTGCAAAAGAAGTTTTGGATCTGCCCGCGCAGGCAGGAAAAAATATTAAATTTAAATTTCCGGAAAAAATTATAACGCCGATGGGGCAGTTAGATGCCTTAGACATTAATGAAGAAACAATAAAAATGTTTTGTGAAAAAACAATGTTGGCAAAAACGGTGTTGTGGAATGGGCCGTTTGGAAAGTTTGAAGAAGAAAAATATGCAAAAGGAACTCTGGCAATCGCAAGGGCAATAATTAGAAGCAAGGCATTTTCTGTTGTGGGGGGCGGGGAGACTGTTGAATTTATCCAAAAATATGGTTTAATAGACAGGTTCAGCCATGTTTCAACGGGCGGAGGCGCCATGATGGCCTACCTGTCCGGTGAAGAACTGCCCGGCCTGAAAGCATTGGGAGGCCCGACCTCCTTTAAAGTTTAGCGCAGTTTTCGGGGAGGTCGGGCCTCCTTAGCAAGCTTTAATTATGAAAAAGATAAAAAATTTATTGCTACGCTAATTCATGAAAATCAAGAATATAGAAAAAGTCAGCGAGAGGATAAAAAAAGCGGTCGTCAACAACGAGCGAATTATTTTATATGGAGATTCAGATTTAGACGGAATTTCATCTGTTGTAATTTTAGAAGAGGCAATAAAAAGTTTGGGCGGCAACATTGATTCTGCTTTTTTTCCAGACAGAGAGAATGACGGTTATGGCATAAATTTGAATGCTTTAAATATTTTAAAAAATAAAGCGCCTGCGCTTTTTATAACCTTAGACCTTGGAATTGGAAACATAAAAGAAGTTGAAGTTGCAAATAAAATGGGTTTTGAGGTTTTAATTGTAGACCACCATGAAATGTTGGTTGGAATTCCGCCAGCTTCAATTATTGTTGACCCAAAACAAGAAGGCGATGATTTCCCTTTTAAAGGAATGGCAAATGTTGGCATTACATTTAAGCTTTGCGAAGAATTGTTGGGTAGCTCAATATCAAAAAGTTTAAAAAATAGTTTTTTGGAATTAACCGCTTTGGGAACGATAGCCGATATGGTGCCCCAAATAGATGAAAACCAAAAAATTATTGAAGAGGGATTGAGGAGTTTAAAAAATACATTTCGCCCGGCATTACGGGCGTTTTTAGATCTTTTAGGCGAAGGCCGTATTTTTGAAGGATCATTGCAAAAAATTATTTCAGCCCTGAATGCGTCAGAAAGCATAAATTTTCAGAATGAATCATATTTTCTTCTGACTAATTCTTCTTTGCCAAAATGCAAAGAAATGGCCCAGCGCTTAATTAACGAAAGCCAGCAAAAACAATTTAAGGTAAAAGAAATAACACAAGAAGTTGAAAGAAGAATTATGCAAAAACAAGATGCGTCGGTTATTTTTGAGGGCGACCCTTCTTGGAAATTAACATTGGCGGGGTCTGTGGCTTCTATAATTTCTCAAAAATATGAAAAGCCTGCTTTTATTTTTAAAAAAATGGACGAAGAATCCTGCGGGTCTGTGAGAAATCCGAGAAACACTAATTCAGTGGAGGCGATGAAAACCTGCACTGATTTTTTGCTGACCTACGGCGGACACGCCAATGCCTCGGGCTTCCGCGTAAAAAATAAAGACCTTAAAAAATTTGAAGACTGTTTAAACAATTATTTCAAAACATGAAAAAAATAACTATTTATACAGACGGAGGAAGCAGGGGAAATCCGGGCAAGGCTGCAATTGGGGTTGTTTTTTGTAATGAAAGAGACCAGATTATAAAAAAATACGGAGAATATTTGGGAGATAATTCAACTAACAATGACGCAGAATATAATGCGGTAATTTTTGCTTTAAAAAAGTTCAAATCTTTATTTGGCAAAGCAATAGCAGAAACTTCTGAGGTTGAAATAAGGTCAGATTCAGAACTTATGGTAAAACAGCTCAACGGCGAGTACAAACTTGAAAATGAAAAGATACAGAAATTTTTTATAGAAATTTGGAATTTAAAAATTGATTTTAAATTGGTAAAATTTAAACACATTCCAAGAGAAAAAAATAAAGAAGCAGACAGGCTGGTAAACGAAACGTTAGATACCTTGACAAAGACTAATAATTTGTTAATATAAAAGTGTCTCAGTAAGATGAGTGATTGCTCTTTACCAAAAGTAGAGAGAGGAAAGTCCGAACACCATCCCGAGGAAGCGGAAGCTAACGAGGGATAAAATAATAGCGGCTAACAGCCGTCCACAGCAATGTGCGAGGTGCGAACAGAAACGCCGAGCTCGAAAGAGCGAGGCGCCCTGTCGAATGACAGGGCGGCTTCCATAGTAATATGGAAATGAAACGGCTAAATCCTTATTGGGCGCAAGAACAAACCCTTCGGCAAGCTCAGGGTAAAGCCTGACAGATTCATTCATGGATTTGAAAAACTTGTTTGAGGAAAAAAGTAGTTCGCTTGACCCCGACAGTAATATCGTGGGCAGACAGATAATCACATAATACAGAATTCGGCTTATAGTCTTGCTGAGATATTAAATAGCCCCGTTTATGAAGCGGGGTTTTTTAATTGTTTGCAATATTTGTATTGATTGGTTAATAGCATGTATTCGACCTTTCAATACAAAGGAATGACGCAACGGCGCTAAGGAGTCCAGACCCCATAAGTTGATAAACTGTTGATAACTTATGCTTCCCAAAAGTCAAGAAAAGAGATAGCATAAAATTACCAAAGTTAAAAAAGAGCCTTGGCAGATATCCTAAAGTAGATTTGATAATCACGCTAGAAGATAGCCTGGATTCATTTTTAACATGTGGGGAAGCGAAATATTTTCATTGTTCAGAAGAAGCTATAATTTTTGATGATTATTATTATCTTAACGAACCCGAAAAACATAAAAAAATTGAGTCTGAAAAAAGAATTAATGAACAACAAGATTTAATATTAGAACAGTAAAAAGTGTTGGAACAAACAAAAAAGGAAATTGGAGATATGACAGAAGCTCAAAAAGCGACTTCAGAATTTTGAAAGTAAAAACTAGAAATAAAATGCTAAAAAGGGCGGAAAAAAGTTACAATATCGAAAAGCTCTTTTTTTTGGGGATGTTAAAACATTGTAAATCATATAAGCTTAAAATAAAATTACTCAAAACTTTTTTTGGAATAAAGAAAATTAAAAAAGCCGAAATTTAGTTTTTAAGAGTTATCCACAGTTCCTTATATTGACAGGCTTTTCTTAATAATAATATAATTTAATAAGGAATGATTATTATTAAGTTAAAACAATGCAAGAAACTATAAAAAAGGAAAGGATGACTTCGCAGAAAGAATTTGTACTGGAATATTTAAAAAGCGTAAAAAATCATCCTTCAGCTGAAATAATTTATAAGGAGGTTAAGAAAAAACTCCCGCATATAAGCCAGGCTACTGTTTATAGAATTTTGAACGGGTTTAAAGAAAAGGGAGAAATTCAGGAAATAGACACAAAAGAAGCAGTTTTTTTTGACGGCGATATATCTGACCACGCCCATTTTATTTGCGACGACTGCGGTATGGTTTTTGATGTTGTAAATGAATGTGTCAATTGCGGGGTTTTAAAGAAAAAAAGAACCAATGTTGGCGCTATAAAGCATTATAAGATAAATTTTTATGGAACCTGCAAATTCTGTAAAAATGGCAATTGGATTATAAATAAAAAATAATTATTAAAAATATGGAAAATGAAAACATAATAATTGGCGGGTGCGGCGGCAAAGGATGTGAATATAAAACCGCTGAAAACGATAATTAACAATTAAAATAAAATGAAAAAAGAATTATATAAATTGCCTGATTTACCATACGGTTATAAAGATTTAGAGCCGTATGTGTCAGAAGAAGTTTTGATTTTGCATTATGACAAGCATCACGCAGCCTATGTAAATACTGCAAATGCTCTGTTAGAAAAAATTTGGGATGCAAGAGAAAAAAACACAGAGTTAGATTATAAATCAGTTTTAAAGTCACTGTCTTTTAATGTGGCGGGCCATATTTTGCATGAAACCTTTTGGAAAGTTATGGCTCCATTTAATTCTGAAAAGAATAAGCCACAAGGCGAAATTTTAGATGCAATTGAAGAAAATTTTGGGAGTTTTGAAAGGTTTAAAAAAGAATTTTCAGAAACAGCAAAATCGGTTGAGGGGTCGGGCTGGGCTGCGCTGGCTTTTCATAAAGAGCGCGGAAATTTGGCAATAATTCAGATAGAAAAACACAATGTTAATTTTTATCCAGAACAAAAAATATTGCTTTGCATAGATGTTTGGGAGCATGCTTACTATTTAGATTATAAAAACGACCGGGCAAAATTTATAGAAAACTGGTGGAACATTGTTAACTGGCAAGAAGTCAATAGGAGATTTTTAAATAACTAGAGCATAGGTTTTTACCGGCAATTGCGCCGATTTTATTTTTTTGTTATACTTATTGCATATGCAAATTATTAAACGTTGTTTTTATGAAGAAAAATATTTTTACAATTACATTAGTTGTTACAATAATAATTATATTTTTTCTAATTGGCGTTGGCATAAGTATTATAAATAAAAATAAAAACAAAAATAACGAAAGAGAAGGATGGAATATTTATAAAAATCAAGAAATGGGAGTTCAATTCAGCTATCCTGAAAACTATGAAATAAGAGAAGATTTTTCTGGTTTGGATTACGGACGAGTTATTTATATACATCCTGCAAGCGATCCAAATCTAAATAATTGGAGAATAGAGGTGCAAAAAACAGACAGCCTTTATTATACTGGCAGTTGTTCTGAAATTAGCTCAAAACTTAAGTCTATTTCTATTATTATAAATGGATTAAGCGGAAAAATAATAGAAACATCCTTCCGGAGCGAGATTAATCAAAACACGACATTTTTTAAAACGGCTTGCGTTGACAAAGGAAATTTTAAATATAGCTTTATCCATACTTATTTATCGCAAAACAATACAAACGACCAAGATTACTCCATTTTTAACAGAATGGTTTCAAGTATAAAATTTTTGAAATAAAATAGGGGGATTTGTGGCTCAGCGCGTGTTGCGCCGTTTTTTTTATGCCACCCAAATGTTTATCCAATGATATAATAATATATGGTACTTAGTATTGACGATCGCATTGACAAGGTAATACGATTAAAATAAGTTAATATGAGAAAAAAATATGGAGAAATTACAAAAGATGTTTTATTGACGCTGGCCACCGGCGCTATCATTGCAGTGGCAGCCACTTCGCCTTATTTTTTAATAAATTTAGCGAGAATTATTGCAAAAAGTAAAAAATATAATAAAAGTCATAAAAATTTTAAAGAGAAATCATTTGCAAGATCTTTAATCGGTTTAGAAAAAAATAAAATTATTATAGTAACAGAAAAAGAAGGAAAATTTACTGTAAATTTGACCGAAAAGGGGAGAAGGGTTGTTAAAGAAATTCAATTTGATGATATGAAGATTAAAAAACAAAAGATTTGGGACAAAAGATGGCGGGTTGTCATATTCGACATACCGGAAAGAAGTGGCCGAATTGCCCGAAATGCAATGAGGTGGAAAATGAAAAATATGGGATTTTTTCAGTTGCAGAAAAGTGTTTGGGTTTTTCCATATCCATGCGAAAAAGAAATTCAACTTATCAGCGAAATTTATAATGTAAATCCGTTTGTTAATATAATAACAGCAGAAAGAATATTTAATGATGATAATTTAAGTAAATATTTCAAAATAAATTAATTTCTAGCGATCAATAGTATTGACGATCGTCAATACTGGGTATTAAGTAGGTAAGTAGGCAGGTGTTTTATGGAGAAAAGAGAGTTTTATGTGGTTTGCGACAATATAAGAAGTCTGGAAAACATAGGGTCAATTTTTAGGACTGCCGATGCTTTAGGTGTTAAAAAAATATTTTTGGGCGGAATTTCCGGCCAACCTCCGCATCATAAAATTTCAAAAACGGGTTTGGGCGCTGAAAAGACAATTCCTTTTGAATATTGCAAACAGACTTGGAGGTTGATTGATAGATTAAAAAAAGATAAGATATATATAGTAGCGCTAGAGCAGGATAGAAATGCGGTTGAATACACTAAATTTGAGCCAAAATTTCCATTGGCCTTGATAATAGGAAACGAAGTTAAAGGAATTTCTAAAAAAATATTGTCAAAAGCAGATAAAATTATTTATCTGCCAATGTACGGTAAAAAAGAGTCGTTAAATGTATCTGTAGCCTTTGGGGTCGCAGGCTACCGTATAATAAATAATTAAAATAAACATATGTATTTTCAACAACTAACAAATGCGCAATTAATAGCAATTTTAAACAACCCAAAGGCAATATCGTTTTTAATAGCGCTTGCGCTTTGGTCGCTTGCTTGGAAGGGAGTTGCTCTCTGGAAAGCAGCTAAAAATGACAGCAAGCCATGGTATATTGCTTTGCTGGTTTTTAACACCGTAGGAATTTTGGAAATTCTATATGTTTCCTTTTTCAGCAAGAGAAAGAAGTAGTTTGGTTTTATCGCTTAATATGCGGCGCTTAAAGAGTCGGATAGCAATAGATTTTGTTTAAACTAAAAAATATTTATTGAATTTTTAAAACGTGGCTAACTCAGAAAACAAAAATTTACTTAAAAACAATGTTTATCTTTTTGATTACGACTCGGAAAAATTAGAGGAGAAAGGCGTTTTAGACATTAATGAGTGCATTCCGTACAAAGAGACAAAAACAGTAACCTGGATAAATATTGACCGGGTTCCGCCGATATCTTTTTTAAACGAACTCCAGTTGGGTTTTGATCTGCATCCTGTGGTAGTGGAAGATATTTTGAACACTAATCAAAGGCCGAAGGTGGAAGAACTTGAGGATTACATTTTTTTGGCCCTTAAAATGTTTAGTTTTGATAAAAAAACAAATAAAATCGTCCCAGAACAGGTAAGCATCATACTTGCCGCTAATTTTCTTCTTACTTTTCAGCAGGGTCTAAAAGGAGATAATTTTGAGTCAATAAGAAACTTATTGCGCCAAAATAAATCGCGCATCCGATCTTCTGATACAGACTATTTATGCTACGAGCTGGTTAATTCCATAGTTTTGAACTATTTTAATATGTTGGAAGAGTTCAGCGGCTACATTGAAAAATTAGAAAAAGAGATGATTCAAAAGCCCGCACCCGAGATGTTAAACAAAATATATCATTTTAAGCGTCAAGTTTTGGAGTTGAGAAAATTCGTATGGCCCCTGAGAGAAACGATTCATATGCTAGAAAGAAGCGAATCCAAATTAATAAAGGCCTCCACAAAGATATATCTCCGCGATGTTTATGAAAGCCTTATCCAAATAGTTGATGTTATAGAAACCTATAGAGATATCTTATCGGGGATGCTGGATGTTTATCTTTCTATCATAAACAGTAAGACAAACTCTGTTATGAAAGTTTTAACAATTATTACCACGATTTTTATGCCAATATCATTTCTTGCCGGTTTTTTCGGAATGAATTTTAAATATTTGCCAGGCCTAGAATCTCCGCTCGCGCCAGTATTTATTTTTCTATTAATGGCAGCGGTACTTGTGGTTATGTTAATATTTTTTAAAACCAAAAAATGGATTTAAATTTGACTTAGACCTAAGGGCAATATTATTAATAAAAAAGTAAAAAATAAAAATATGACTAAATCGCCGGCTTTTCAACTTTTCACTTTTGTAGTGGGCGCCTTGTTTTTACGTTTTATTTTAGAACAATTTATAGATGAAAAATATAGCTTTTTTATAAGAATAGGAGCTGTAATTTTTATTTTGGCTTTTGGCACTTTTTTCGTTTTAAAAAGAACGGCAAAAATTATAGAAGAAACAACCGGAGTATTGAGTCATAGAACAAAATTGGCCGGAGGAATGCTCCAGTCTTTAGGAACAGCTTTTCCTGATATGGTGTTGGGAGTAACGGCGGCTCTTATCAGTTTACGCGTAGCAAGTACAGATTATTCATTGGCAATTAATTATGCTATTATTGCCGCAGCCACTACCTTTGGATCTAATATATATAACATTGGACATGCAGTGTGGTGCGTTTATAGGCAGAACTTAGCTAACGCAAAAAATAAGTCAATATTAATGTTTCCTTATATTAAAAAATTGGGAACGGTAATTCCACTAAGCCAGCACAAAGTAAAGCCAAGCTTGAAAGAATTTGATACTTCAATAGATATATTGAATGTTTTAACTATTTTGACAGCAGTTGTGGCAATAACAATGGTTTTGTTTGGCAGAGTTTCTAATGCTCCAAATGAAATGAATAGTGATTTATACCAGTTAATAAGACCAGTTGGCATTGTCATTTTTTTGCTTTGCATTTTTTCTTTATATTATTTTAGAAAATCAAAAAAAGAGGAGAGTAGGGTTGCGGAACAAGAAGAAAAAGATTATTACAGCCAAAAATCTACGCCTATTATATTTGTGCATTTGTTTTTTTCGGGCGTAGCAATTTTATTTGCTGCAGAAACTATGGTAAACGCGGTAAAAGTATTTTCTGATCTTACGGGGTTGCCGTTTGTGTTAACAGGGGTTTTTGCGGGAATAATAGGGTGTTTGGGCGAGATGATTGTTATTCATAATTTTACTATAAATCCAAAGGGCAGGCTTGGAGACGCCATTGTTGGAGTTTCAATGGATAACATAGTAACTACTATGGGCGCTGCAATTGTGGCTATAATGGGAGGAATTTTTCTTGGAGGCAATGCGCTGATTTTAATTTTCGTAATAATTCTGGCATTGAATACAACGCTAATTTGGCAAATTTCTAAACTTAAAAACTTTTTTTTACCAACCTAAATATGAACATAAATATAACAGACAAAAATTTTGAAGCAGAAATTAAAAAATCAGATAAACCGGTTTTAGTTGATTTTTTTGCAACCTGGTGCGAACCGTGCGCTGTTTTAGGTCCTATTTTAGAAAAAGTGGCAGAAGACTTAAAAGATAAAATTATTTTTAAAAAAGTTAATGTTAATGAGTTTCCCCAAACATCGCAAAAGTTTAAAATAGACAAAATTCCCATGGTTGCGCTTTTCAAAGACGGTAAGCTGGCCGGCGGATTTGTGGGGTTAAGAACAGAATCAGACATTAAAGAATGGCTTAAAAAAATAGCATGAAATTGAATCCAGATAAAAAAGTTGTTGATAAAATAATGGCGGGCTTGGCAAAAAATCAAGAAAAATACGGCAAAAGATATTGTCCGTGCAGAAGGGTAACGGGAAATGAAATAGAAGACGCAAAAATAATATGCCCCTGCATTTATAGCGAAGATGAGATTGAAAAGGACGGCAAATGTTTCTGCGGTTTATATGTAAAATAAAAAAGGGCTGCCTAGTATTGACACGGGCAGTCTTTTTTTATATACTGAATAATACCGACTAAATTAGTCGGTTATAAGATATCAAGATATCAAAATATGAAAATTTCAAAAAAGGCAGAGTATGGGTTAACCGCAATGGTCCACTTAGCTAAAAACCTGCCTGCGCAGGCAGGTAAAAACAATAAGGCAATTTCTATAAGGCAAATTTCAAATATTGAAGGAGTGCCTTTTGAATTTTTGAGTAAAATTTTTTCCAGTTTGGAAAAGGGAGGTTTGGTTACTGCGCGCCATGGAGCCAACGGCGGATATTCTCTCGCTAAAAGCCCTGATAAAATAGTTGTAGCAGATATTATTAAGCTACTTGAGGATATAAAAACCGTAAATTGCCAGATGTGCATCAGATCAAAAAAATGTCTTGCGAAAAATGTTTGGAGTAAAATTGATAAGGCCGTAAATAAAACATTAAACTCAATAAAATTATCCGAACTTATAAAATAATATGAAAAGAATTTATTTAGATTATGCAGCTACTACGCCGGTTGATCCTCGTGTTGCAAAAGCAACGGCGTCGTTTTTGAGTGAAAAATTTGGAAATACTATGTCTTTACACTTTTTTGGGCAGGAGGCAAAAATTGTTTTAGAAGAAAGCAGGCAGACTGTTGCAGATTTAATTGGGGCTAAACCAAATGAAATAATTTTTACAAGTTCTGCCACTGAAAGCAATAACACAGCTTTAAAGGGCGTGGCTTTTGCTAATAAAAATAAGGGAAATCACATAATAATTTCTTCAATAGAACACCACTGCATTGTTGAATCTGCAAAATGGCTGGAAAAAAACGGATTTGAAATTACAAAAATTCCAGTGGACAAATTTGGGAAAATAAATCCTGAAGATATAAAAAATGCAATTACAGAAAAAACAATTTTGGTTTCTGCAATTCACGCATCAAACGAAATTGGAACAATACAAGATATTGCGGAAATCGGAAAAATCTGCAGAGAAAGAAAAGTGTATTTTCATACAGACGCCTCGCAGTCTTTTGGGAAAATTGCAATTGATGTAAAAAAAATGAATATTGATTTGCTTACTGCCAGCTCGCATAAAATTTACGGACCAAAAGGCGCCGGACTGTTATATATAAGAGAAGGTATAAAGCTTACGCCTTTATTGCACGGCGGAGGCCAAGAAAATGGATTGAGATCTTCAACAATAAATGTTTCGGCAATTGTTGGTTTTGCAAAAGCTGTTGAAATTTATAAAAAAGAAGCCAAAAGGGAAAATCAGAAATTAATAAAACTTCGCGATAAATTGATAAAAGGCTTGTTAAAAATTAAAGGATGCGAACTAAACGGACACCCAAAAGACAGGTTGGCAAATAATGTGAATGTGCGGTTCAATTTTGTGGAGGGGGAATCAATAGTTATACAGCTTGATATGCATGGAATTGCTTGTTCAACTGGATCTGCTTGTTCATCTGCAACATTGGAGCCTAGCCATGTTTTGTTGGCAATAGGATTACGGCCGGAAGAAGCACACGGGTCTTTAAGAATTTCTTTAGGCAGATTTACAGCAGAAAAAGATATAAATTATTTGCTGAAAGTTTTACCTAAAATAATTAAAAAAATAAGGGCAATATCGCCATTTAAATCGCTCGAAAATAAATTTTAGTCGGCACCGGCGTCGTCTCGCCCTGCGGCTCGGCGCGCCTTATTCTCGGCAATTTTTTCGCTCCGCCTGCGGGCTTCGCGAAACTATGCAAAATTGCCTCCGAAGATGCCTTTAAAATTTCTTTTCTCGCTTTTTATAATTTTTATGAAAATAAACAATAAAATTTGCGGGGGGTTATACACAAAAAAAGTTTTAGAAACTTTTAAAAACCCGCATAACTACGGAAAAATTAAAAACGCCAGCGGCATTGGCAAAGTTGGAAACGTCGTCTGCGGCGACGTGATGTGGCTTTATATTAAAGTTGTGAAAAATAAAAAAGGCGAAGAAATTATTAAAGATATAAAGTTTGAAACTTTTGGCTGCGTGGCTGCAATTTCAACAAGTTCAATTATCACAGATTTAGTAAAAGGAAAGACAATAAAAGAAGCTTCGAAAATTACAAAAGATAATGTAATAGAATCTTTAGGAGGGTTGCCAAAAATAAAATATCATTGTTCGGTTTTGGCTGTTGACGCGCTGGCTGCGGCAATTAAAGATTACTTGACACATTAAATTTCTTTTGCTAATATAATATATGCGGTGTTCCTATCACAACTAAGGAGAGGGTGATGTTCGAGGTAAAAACTCTTGACGATCTGTTTGTGGCTTTCAGGGACTTGGGTAATGGCCGAGTTGACGCGACAGCTACAAGAAAGCTTTTAGCGAGAGGTGAAAACGCGACGGTCTTTATGTTGCATTCCATTTTTAAGGAAGTTTTGGCAGAAGCAAGGAGGTCTGTTGATAAACATATGTATCCCATTGAAGCCATTCTAATTTTGGCAAAAATAGCAGGCTACAGCGGAGATGCTGACGATTTTGCCATGGCGATTTCATTGATTCCCAAGATTCACGATCGTTGTACCAGGGCAAGGGCCAAAAAAGCAATTGCAGTGGCTTATGCCAAGGCCGGTAAAATCAAGGAAGCTCGGGACTTTGCATCAAGCATCAAAAACCACTTTTGGCGAGCAGAAACGCGCGTGGTTATTGCCGAAGCAACGGGAAGCCCAGCCGATCTTCCTACAATAGAAGATGAAGATTTCGTCGGGATTGGAGACGACGCGAAAGACGAAATTAATGCCCAAATTCGCGCTTTGAAACGCAAGTGGGCGTTGAAGTAGTCCAAAGTTCTTTTTATGCCGAGAGACGTCTGTCCGTCCTCGGTTTTTTCTTGTTTTTTTACTTAAAAAGATATAAATTATAAATAATGTCAATAAATAAAAAGATAAAAGTAGTGGTGGCAATGTCTGGCGGTGTTGATTCGAGCGTGGCGGCGGCGCTGCTAAAACAGCAGGGCTATTTTGTTGTCGGAGTTTTTATGAAATTTTGGCGAAGCCCTGAGCTTGTCGAAGGAAAAGCGGTAGAAAACCGCTGCTGTTCTGTGGAATCTGAAAAAATGGCAAGACTAGTTGCTAAAAAAATTGGCGTTCCATTTTATGTTATAAATGCAGAAAAAGAATTTAAGAAAAAAGTTGTTAATTATTTTTTAGAAGATTATAAAAAAGGAAATACGCCAAACCCGTGCGTTGTTTGCAATAAAGAAATTAAATTTGGTTTGTTAATTGAAAAAGCGCTAAAAATGGGAGCTGATTATATTGCTACGGGCCACTACGCCCGCATTAGCGGGAAATCCGAAGCACGAAATTCGAAATCCGAAACTTTTAAGTTGCTTACGGGAAAAGATAAAGAAAAAGACCAGAGTTATTTTTTGTGGCAGTTGAACCAAAAGCAATTAAGCCGTGTTATGTTTCCGGTGGGGAATTATACAAAATTAGAAGTCAGAAAACTGGCAGAAAAATTCGGTTTACCCACTGCAAAAACTCCGGAGTCGCAGGAGGTTTGTTTTGTTCAGAATTCAACAAACGATTTTTTAAAAAAATACCTGAAAACAAAACCCGGCCGAATAATAAAGTTGCAGGATGTCCGACATCCCGCGGGATGTCGGACATCCCAAAAAACTCTTGGCGAGCATCAAGGCCTGTGGTTTTATACAATTGGCCAGCGAAGGGGGATAGAGATTCAGCAAGGGCCGTGGTATGTTGTTGCCAAGGATTTTAAGAATAATAGTTTAATTGTTTCCAAAAACAAAAAAGATTTATTACAAAAAAAATTGATTGCCAAAAATGTAAACTGGATTTCCGGCAAAAAGCCTAAATTTCCAGTAAAAATTAAGGCAAGAATTCGTTATCGTAGCAAGTTAGCCAAGGCAACGATTTTCAAATTTCAAATTATCCCTACGGGGAGCAAGCAATCAAATTTCAAATTGCTTTTTGATCACAACCAAAAAGCAATCACCTCCGGCCAGTCAGTTGTGTTTTACAAAGGTAAGGAGCTTTCGGGGGGTGGAACTATTGACAACGTGTCTTAAACATGCTATCATAAATATATAGATAAAATTAGTACATTTTCAACGAAAAACACTTGTGAATATGGTTGTAGCTCTTAGAATATTTTGTATTTTGAGAGCTATAACCATGTGTCCTGACCTTGGCATGTCGCTTTGGTAGGATGAGTGGAGAGCAGGAGGAGATTTGTCATGAGTATCACTCTTGGTCAGGCACACGAAGCGGAATTGACACTCGCGAAAGCGGGCGCAACTGAAGAATTTTGGACGCGTCTCACTCAAAACTTGGAGTTGGCAAAGGCGGTGGTCGCCTTGGTGACGAATGTCGTTTTCCAGTCAGTTGTCCAGATTAGCCGAAACATGGAGGGCTGGAAGTTGCTTGAACCAGTGCCGGCCGAAGAGGGCGATTTAGAGGTCACTATCCACGAGTTCCTCAAAGAGGAGGATGGTGGACATTGTAGTGGCGAAGAGATGGTCAAGCGGGCTAAAGAACAGGGCGTTCTTACCGGCCTCCGCCATGCCGAAGCCATGCTTCGAAACCAGGAAAAGATTCCTGTTGAGTGGCGGAAGTTTGTGCTGGTCTTTGCTGAAGTCTGGCAGGGCCCGAGTGGCAACCGCGGCATGTGGTGCCTCGACTGGGATGGCGGGCGCTGGTCTTTGAGCTACGACTGGCTCGGGTTCGACTTCGCCTCCGACTGTCGGCTCCTCGCCTCCCGCAAGTGTCAAAAATCCTTGGACACTTGAAACCTTTGCTCTTGAGAGAGCTTGATTTCTTTATCCCTTGGCCTGCCTGCCGGCAGGCAGGCAACGTATCCTCGTTTTGCAATTGCAAAACGAGGATTTTAATTTCCTAAAAAAGTGATATTATAAAATTGGATAGTAGGCGAACATGTGTAAAAGCCCGTCGACGCCCGACGTCGACGGGACTAAACTATGCCTTATAGAGAACAATTTGCGGACGGAGAGATTTATCATATTATTTTACGAGCACTGGATAATAATCTTATCTTCAAAGACATAAACGATTATTATCGTGGTATTTTTTCTATTTACGAATTTAACAACATTAAACCAGTAAATATTACTAGAAGGCGTGAACAAAGAGTTCAAGAGAAAACTGGGCGACGCCCGACGTCGACGGATAGAGAGCTTTTGGTGGACATTTTAGCCTTTTGTTTTATGCCAAATCATATTCATTTATTGCTAAGACAGGCCAAAGAGGAAGGAATACGCAAGTTTATGGTAAAAATTGGCAGCGGTTACGGAAGATATTTTAACAAAAAATATCAGCGGAAAGGGTATGTTTTTCAAAATAGATTTAAGGATGTTCATATTGAAGATGATGCACAACTGTTTGCCATTTTCAATTATATACATGCTAATCCAATATCATTAATAGAGCCGAATTTTAAAGAGCAGGGGATAAAAAAACATTCCCAGAAAGAAGTAAAAAAATTTGTTGAAAGTTATAAATGGTCAAGCTATTTAGATTATATAAGCAAGCCAAATTTTTCTTCCGTTACAGAAAGAGTATTTTTGTCAGAATTTATGGGTGGGGATCAGGGTTGTCGTGAAAGTTTATCTAATTGGATACGCGCCAAAAAGGGAATGGCACAGCACAGCAATTTATTTCTTGAATAAAGTCCGTCGACGTCGGGCGTCGACGAAACTATCAAGGGCATTGACAGGGGGTTTGGTTTTGATAACATAGACCTATACCATGGGTGGAGGTGAGGCGAATTTGAAGTTTGATTGCTTGCTCCCCGTAGGGATAATTTGAAATAAAAAATAGAATTAAGAAATAAATATTATGACAATAAATAATAAAGAAAAGGCTTTGATTAATTTTAAAAAGGCGCAGAGTTTGCTGGAAAAAACTGCCGACATGACCAAAAACAATGAATATTACATGGATATTATGCAGCAAAATTTAGCTGTAATTGGGCTTTTGAGAAGCGCTCACGAAATGTTGATGGAAAACCATTTGAATTCGTGCTTTAAAAATGCCACGGCGTCAAAAAACGAGAAAAAGAAGCAAGAAATGACAGACGAAATTTTAAAAATAACTAAATTATTTAATAAATAAAAAAATATGGAAAAAGAAAAAAATAAAAAATCTAAATGCAACTGCGGATGCGCTTGCTATTGTAATTGCAAATGCGATGATAAATAAAAATACGGCATTAATCAAGCTGTTTGGAATAAGGAGGGCGGAAAAAATTTTGGCAAAGCACGGGGTGCCGTGCGTTGTTTGCCCTCTGGCAAAATTTGAAATGGAAAAACTAAAAATTGGAGAAATTTGTAAAATATACGGATTAAATTTAGAAAAAATATTGAAGGATTTAAATGCTCTTTCAATAAAAATGTATAAATAAAAAAAAGCCACGGACGCGTTGTCTGTGGCATGCTCACTCGGCAAGGTGGGTTATCCTGTTTATGACTTGGAATACAGGCACGGTTTTATCCGACGGAGGCCCGTATCGGTACTGCATTGAATAGGCGTTTTCGGTCGTGTCTGTATTTGCGTAAAAGTTACGCAGAATATTCACGGCCCTAAAACCCATTATCTTGAAGAAGAGTTGGGCGGGCAGATTCGTCTCGCGGACCTCCAGCGTGATTCGGCTCCGCCGCTCACTCGACAGCTCGCCGATCAGTTTGGCCATCATCTGGGTTCCCACGCCGCGGCGGCGACTGGGCTCGGCCACCGCGAAATTGACGACCCGGATGCGGGTCTTGTAGAGCTCATAAATTATGAAGCCAACGACGCGGTCGTCGCGCTCGGCAACCATGCCTATGCAATTCCACTGCCGCAGGCAGTTGATGAAGTCCTTTTCATACCAGGGAAACTCAAAGCTTTGAGCTTCAATTGCCAGGACTTCGGGCATGTCCCGGCGGATCATCCAGCGGATATGGACGCGACATTCTTGTCTTTCTGTCATTGTGCCAGCCATGGTAAGTCCTCCTTACTGGAGACAGTTTTTCAAAGGGCGGAGAAAGAACATTTCAACGATTGATTAAGCATAGTCTCATTTGAAAAAAAAATCAATCTATGGTTAAATAAAAACATGAACCCCGTTAGAAGTATCTGGGGTAAAAATAAATTAATAGTAGTTTGTTCGAAAACATAATAAGACGAACTTCTAACGGGGTGAGTAAAAATTTATTATCAATTATTATAGCAGTGGTTTTAATAGTTTTGGGAAGCCTGCTTATTGTTGGCTACAACAATGGCACTTTGGCGCAAATATGGTCTTCTTTTAACAAACCAAAGGTAGATATTACTGGAATAATTTTGTTTTATGGAGACGGCTGTTCTCATTGCAAATTGGTAGAAGATTTTATAAGTCAGAATAAAATTGAAGAAAAAGTTAAATTTACAAGACTGGAAGTTTTTAATAATAGAGACAATGCGCAGATATTGTTAGAAAGATCAAAAGCTTGCGGAATTAATACAGACCAGGTGGGAGTTCCATTTTTATGGGACGGAAAAACTTGTTTAATTGGTGATCCAGATGTTATTAAATTTTTTAAAAATTCAGCAGAAATAAAATAGCGCTCGAAAAATGATTTTGTTGCGACGCTCGTGATTTTTGCTTCGCAAAACTAACTCGCTCGGTCAGGCACTTTGTGTCCTGAATCGCGCCACAAAATCATTTTCCTCGCTTAGTTCATGAAATTAAAATATTTATTTTTAGGATTATTGTTTTTAGGATTATTATGGGCAAAATCCGCAACTGCGCAAATTTGCCAACTTTGTGTTGTAACAATTGGAGCTGGCCTTGGACTTTCAAGGTGGCTTGGAATTGATGATGTTGTTTCGTCCGTATGGATAGGAGCATTATTAGTTTCAATAATTTTATGGACATTAATGTATTTAAAGAAAAAAGGGTGGAGTTTTCAAAATGATGGTGTTGTAATAACTTTAGTCTATATATTGTTAATATATATTCCACTTTATTATGTTGGAATCATAGGGAATTCGGAAAATCAAATTTTTAGACTTGATAAAATAATTTTTGGCTCAAGTATTGGATTAGTCGCTTTTTTTATAGGTTATTGGATAAATCTTTATATGAAGAAAAAAAATAATGGAAAAGCATTTTTTTCATTTCAAAAAGTTGTTATACCTATCTTAGCTTTAATAATAACAAGTTTAATTCTATGGAGAATAATTTAAAAATTGACGAGTTTATTAAAAAAGTTCAAAGCAATAAACAAAATGAGCTCGATTTGTCTTCTGACGAAGATTTATCAATTGCCATAATGAATTTGGTCTCAATTGAAGAGCATTTTTTCTTTACTGGAGCTAAAACCGGCAAACCCGAATATTTTGATTTGGCGCAAACAGCCCGCAAAATGCGCGGAGAGCTTTTAAAAAAGTTGGTTAAAGACGTTGAGCCGGGTTCTGAACAATGGTGCATTTCAAAACATTTGTTGGCAGCTTCAATGAGGCTTATGGAGGTTGGAACTAAGGCTCAAGGACAAGGAAAAAAAGAAGATGCGCAGGATTTGTTTAAAAAAGCTTATGAACTTTATTCGCTTTTTTGGGGGCTGAACTTAAAGCTAATAAATTTGGGTGAAGTCAAAAAAATTGACGACAACCAAATAGACAAAAAAGATAATTCAAAAAAAAGTCTTTTAGGCAAACTGGGAGACATGGTAAAATATGTTGTTGATTGTTGCAAGGAATAGTTTATAATGGAACCCCGCTCAACGGGGTTTTTGTTTGCAAAAAGTAAAAGTGGTATAATAAAGAAAAAATAAGCAAAAGGGGAATTACCCGCCAAAACCCGTGGGAATTAGGCGGGTGATTATTCTTTTGCTCATAATCATGTTTGGATTAAATAAAAGTTTGCCGAAGTTTTGCGATTTAAGGGGAAAAGTTGCCATTGTAACCGGAGCTGCTAAAGGAATGGGAAAAGCAGACTCCATAAAGTTGGCGCAGGCTGGAGCAAAAGTTGCGCTGTGCGATATTGATTTGATAGGATGCCAGCAGGTTGTAGAAGAAATAAAAAAAATGAGAGGCGAGGCGCTGGCTGTAAAATGCGATGCGAGCAAAAAAGCAGAAGTTGATAATGTTGTGGCAGAAACTCTTAAAAAATTTGGCAAAATAGATATTTTGGTGAATAACGCCGGCATTTTTCCATTTGAGCCTTTTTTACAGATGCCCGAAGTAAATTTTGAAAAAGTAATTGATGTAAATTTAAAAGGATATTTTTTAATGGCTCAAGCTTGCGCCAAAGAAATGGCAAAACAGAAATCTGGAGCCATTGTAAATATTTCTTCCATAGCCATGGGGCAGGTAGGAGTGGGGTTTGCGGGATTGACTCATTATTGCGCGTCAAAAGGTGGAATTGTGGCGATGTCACAGGCAATGGCTTTAGAATTAGCTCCTTTGGGAATTAGAGTAAATTGCATTGCTCCTGGAGCAATTGATACGCCCGGCGCTTCTGACGTTAATATGGATGAGAAAGTTATGGAAGCAATGCTGGCTCCAATTCCAATGAAAAGAAAAGGAAATTCAAAAGAAATTGCCAATGCAGTTTTGTTTTTAGCATCGGACGAATCTTCATATATGACGGGAAGCACAGTTGTAGTTGATGGGGGATGGGTAGCAGGTTAAGGTAAATTTTGCTTGACAAGACCTTTTGTTAAGCTAAAATAGGGTAATATTATTAAAAATTAAAAAAATGCCAGAAGCATATTGTGTAAAATGTAAAGCAAAAAGAGAAATGAAAGACGCTAAAGAAGTCTCAATGAATGGCAAGGGCGGAAAAAAGAGAGCGGCAATGAAGGGCGTTTGTCCGAAATGCGGAACAAATATGTTCAGGATAATGGGAATGAAAAAGTAATTTTAAAAAACATCGGTTCTTGCAGGTGTTTTTTAAAGCGGGAGAAAGATATGCAAGAAGAAAAAATCTTGTTAAACGCTACGCTCTGTTTTCCAATCAAAGGCGGTAAGGTCCTTCTTGGGATAAAAGCCAAAAAGATTGGGCAAGGTCGCTGGAATGGATACGGAGGCGGAATTGACGGCGATGAAACGCCAGAGCAATCAATTTTAAGAGAGCTTGCTGAAGAAGCCAAGATAAAAGCTTCGGCAGATTCCCTTGAAAAGGTTGCGATTGTTGATTTCCACAACACAAACAGCGATGGTCGTTCCTTCACTTGCAGGGTTCATGTTTATTTTGTTTCCCAGTGGGAAGGCGAACCGCAGGAAACAGAAGAAATGCTTAGACCGACTTGGTACGGCAAGGACGCACTGCTGTTGGATGGTATGATGCCTGCCGACAGAGAGTGGCTCCCAATTGTTCTACGGGGAAAGAAAATACTTGCGGAGGCGCATTACGGACCATTCCAGAAAACCCTTTTAGGGGAAGTGAAGCTTCGATATGTTAGTTTTTTCTCTATTTAGAGCTCGCTTAGTACTAATATAAACAGTGAGCTTTTTATTATACAAAAAATAAACTGTCTTACAAATTTCAAAGCTTTGAATTTTTGTAAGAGCCATGATATAATTAAAAATGGCGACATAATAAGAATATGAAGATATCTATTACTGATAAATTTCTTTGGGATATTTATAATTTTTTTGAGAAAGCAAATGACGCTACAGATTTTATGTTTAAGGCACCGACTATGCGGAATTGGTTGCCGGGAGAAGAAAATCCAATTTTTAAAAAATACAAGAGAGAAAGGGGTAGGAGAGAATTTAGTAATCTTATGTATTATTTAAAAAGAAAAGGATATTTGAAGGCGAAAAATTTAGAAAGCAAACAGGGCATAATGATTACAAAAATAGGGGTTGACAAGGCGCTGATGGTTAGTTTTAAGTTGGGAGAGGCAAAAAAAAGAAAAGACGGCAAATGGGTAATGCTAATTTTTGATATACCGCAAAAAAATAGAAGGGCAAGAGATTTATTAAGAAGCATATTGCTTAATTTGGGATATAAATTGTTCCAGCAAAGTGTATGGATAACGCCATACGATGTTTCTGATAAAACGGAAAAATTGCTTGAAATGCATTCGTTGGATAAATATGTTAAAATTTTCCTTATAGAAAAATTATCGTAATAAGAATATTATTTTAGTTTTATAGTCTTACAAATTTCAAAGCTTTGAAATTTGTAAGACTACTAATAATAATAAGACTACTAATAATAATCAGACAATAATTTAAAAAATAATTAAATGATAATTTAATGAGAATGGAAAAGAAATATATTGGTGGCTTCGTTTTATTTTTGTTGCTGTTGAATTTTTTTGCATGGAAAGAGGTTTTTGCTTTGGAAAGCCCCCAGATTTTGAAAGTGGATTTTTTAGATGTGGGACAGGGCGATGCGGCATTTATTGAAACTCCTGAAAAACACCAAATTTTAATTGACGGAGGCCCGACCTCCGCTGTTTTGCAAAAACTCGCAGACAGAATGCCGTTTTGGGACAAAGAAATTGATTTGGTAATTTTAACGCACCCGGAATCTGACCACATGCGGGGTTTATTTGGTGTTTTACAAAGATACAAAGTAAAATATATTTTATGGACGGGAATTGTCAGAACTACATCGGAGTTTCAAAAATGGGTAAACGTTTTAGATCAAAAACAAAAACCAAAAACTGGTTTTCTAGCCTCAATTAATTTTGGCGACATTGCAACGAAAGTTGTAAACGCCGATTCTAAAATAAAAATAAAAGCCGGAAACGTAGAAATTGATATTTTGTATCCTTTTGAAAATCTGGCTGGAAAAGAATTAAAAAATACCAGCAACGACACAGGTGTTGTTGCAAAGTTAACTTATGGCAAAGATTCTTTTATTTTTACCGGCGACATAAGTTCTGTGGCAGAAAAAGAGCTCGTTAACTCAAAAGAAAATATTTTATCAGACGTTTTGAAAGTGGCGCACCACGGGTCAAAATATTCAACCTCTGATCTATTTTTGCAAAATGCTAATCCCAAAATTGCTGTTATATCGGTTGGCGCAAAGAATACTTACGGCCACCCCACGCCAGAGGTTTTGCAAAGATTAGAAAAATATGATATAAAGGTTTTAAGAACAGACCAAGCCGGAGACATAAACATGGTCTCTGACGGTAATAGTATAAAAATTAAATAACAGCGGCACACCAAAATTAAAACAAGCGTATAAGATATATCATGTTTTAATTTCGGCATGAATTTATTCGCTTTGCTACATAAATTCACATGAATAATTTTCCAGTATTTAAAACAAAAAGCGATGTTTACAAAAAGTTTGACTTGACCGACGCAAAAAGCCGGCAGGAGTATTTTGAATACAAATGTGGAGACGACATTAAGAAATTAAGGGAATTTTTAAAAAACAATACTTTTATTGCTTATTTTTTGGGCAAAAAATCTTCGGGCAAAGGAACTTACTCAAAAATGTTTGCCGAAGTGATAGATAAAGAAAGAATTGCCTCGTTTTCAATTGGCGACATGATAAGATCTTTTGACGCGGTTTTAAAAGATCCTGAAGAAAAGAAAAAATTAGTAGTTTTTTTAGAAAAAAATTACAGAGGCTATATATCGCTGGAAAAGATTATGGAGGCGATGGAAAGTCGAAGCACAAAAGTTTTATTGCCTTCAGAATTAATTTTGGCATTGGCAAAAAGAGAAATTGCTAAGCTTGGAAAAAAATCAATTTTTATTGACGGATTTCCAAGAGATTTGGATCAAATTTCTTATTCATTATTTTTCAGAGACCTTATTGGCTATAGAGACGACCCCGATGTTTTTATTTTGATTGATGTGCCCACAAATGTAATTGACGAGAGGGTAAAATTTAGGGTAATTTGCCCTTTGTGCAACACTCCGAGAAATTTGAAACTTTTATCAACAAAAAATGTTGAGTATGACCCTTCGGCACCCTTCGACTCTGCTCAGGGCAGGAGCTCAGAGCAAGTAAAAAAATTCCATCTATTATGCGACAATCCAAACTGCCCTGATGTTGGCAGAGCAAGAATGGTTACAAAAGAGGGAGACGAATTGGGAATTGAGCCAATAAAGGCAAGGCTGGAGAAAGACGAAATGCTTATAAAACAAGCGCTTTCGTTGCAGGGAGTTTTAAGAGTTTTATTGCGAAACTCTATTCCGGTTTCAGAAACAAAAGACGCGGCAGATGATTACGAAATAACTCCAGAATATGTTTATACTTTTAACGAGGCAGAAAATAAAGTTGAAACCTCTGAAAAGCCGTGGGAAGTAAAAGACGACCAAGGCGTTTTGTCAAACAGCTTAATGCCGCCTCCAATTGTTGTTTCTTTAATAAAACAGCTTGTAAAAGCCTTGGGAATATGATATTATAAAAACAGTTCATTTCGTTTCGTTGACCCTAAACTTTTAATGACGAGGAGTGAGTCATGGCTGTTGCAAAATGTCTGGATTGCTGGACAGATCTTGTTTGTGAAGAAATGCCAGATCCCGAGGGAGAGCTGACTGGTACTAATCTGGGCGAACAGTTACAAAAAGATTACTATAGAAAGCTCCATTGCCCAAAATGCGGCGCGGAATATGAGCTGGTCAAAGTAGGATCGATAGAAAGAATAGAGATGAGAGAGTTTCTCGAAGCACTTCTTATAGATAGGAGGAAACAGAGAGAAGATGCGGGCGTTGGCGCTCCTCCGGCAAAATCCTGAGTCTTGGCGTGAGCGTTGGCTTAATTTGTGGCCGTTCCATTGCGGCCAGTTTTTTTGTCTATAAATCTCAAACGCTATACATCAAACGCTATAACATCAAACGCTATAACATCATATTTTAGCTTATACAAAAAATCTACGATCGTATAAATTATGTATAAGCTTGTTTTATTTTATTATTTTTTGTAAAATTAAAACATGAAGCCATTAAGCGAGAAAATTTTATTGCTTTTACTTGCTGGTGTTACGTTGAGCATTTGTTATACTCCGCGACAATATTGGAAAACAATCAAAATTGCCGGCAAGGAATGGAAAAGAATAAACCAAAGAGAAACAAAAGAAGAAATAAGGAAAATTTATCGATCTAAATTAGTCAAAAAGAAAGAGAATAAAGACGGATCTATAACATTTATATTAACAGATAAAGGAAAATTGAAAGCGTTAACTTACAAGTTTGAAGAGATGCGAATTGATAAAAAAGATTGGGATGGCAAATGGCGCTTGGTATTTTTTGATGTGCCCGAGAAAATTAGGCGGGGGAGAGACGCCTTAAGGGACAAAATTAAAGAATTGGGTTTTCGCGAAATTCAAAAAAGCGTTTTTATTTTTCCCTACGATTGCAAAAACGAAATAGATTTTATAATAGAATTTTTTGGAATGCGAAAGCATGTCCGTTTCGCGATTTTAGAAGAAGTAGATAACGAAAAGCATTTAAAAGAATTATTTGGGATTGAAGTTTGAAGTATAAAATATTTTTATTTTAAGATTATATAAATTTAAGATTATACAAAAAAACTACGATCGTGGATTTTTTGTAGTAGCTAAAACTATTATTAGTAGAAGTTTAGTAGAAGTTTTACAAGTATTGCAGAAGCCTTGACTGGGAGTTTTAAAGAGTTAAAATTAAGGTAGCTCTGGTACAAATAATTTCTATACGAACTTTTTTATAGGGAATCCAAATTCGTAAAGGCCGTGGTCTTTGCGTGAGGATACCCACCTTAAATTTTTTAGGAATCTATTACGCCAGGGCGTTAAAGAACCCCGTTTTTTGCGGGATTTTTTAATGTATAAATTTTTGTGATATAATAAATTTATAATCTTGCGTAACTCCCGGTGTTACGCAGTTAGAATTATGCCAATAAGAAAAATAAAATTTTTTTCAGGAGGACTTTTCCATATTTATAATCGCGGCAATGCAAAACAAAATATTTTTCATAATGATAGGGACAGATATAGATTTTTGCAGGCAATATACCTATCGAACAATAGCGATTGTTCTATCAGATTAGCCGATTTTGAAAGGAACAAAGTGGGCTATACGCTCGATAATATAAGAAATATTTTTGAAGGTAAAAAAATTATTTACGATCCATTAGTTAAAATAAACGCGGACGTTTTAATGCCCAATCATTTTCATTTTTTAATCGAGGAACTCCAAGAGCACGGGGTAAGCCGTTTTATGCAAAGATTTGGGAATAGTTACAGCAGATATTTCAACATAAAGTACAAGCGGCCAGGCAGTTTATTCCAGGGCCGTTTTAAGGCGATTCATATAGAAGATGACAATCAGCTTAAATATTTGTTAGCCTATATTAACGTCATAAATCCAGCACAATTAATAGAGCCAGACATTAAGGAAAAAGGTATTAAAAATTTACAAAAAATATTAGAATGGATAAATAAATATCCGTGGAGTACTCATTTCGAATACATGGATTTGCGAAAGTCTCCTATTATTGAAAAGGGACTTTTGGGAGAAGTTTTTCCGACTAAAGAAATTTATTATAAGTTTATTGAAGAAATTTTACACGGTAAAAAAAATATTTGGAATCCAATAGAGGGGTTAAGCATTGATTAATCATTATTCTGCGTAACTCCCGGTGTTACGCAAATACGGGGAATTTTAATTTTTTATGGTATAATAAAAAATAAAATAAGACAAATTAAATAAAAATAATTTTTAAATTTATGTCAAGTTTTTTAATTGGAATTATATTGGGCGTTATGATATCAATTGTTTTAATTATTTTGGCGTGTATGCAGATGTGGCCAAAATGGAAAAAATGGGGTTTTATCCGGGCCATAAACGTTCAGGAAAGGGAAAAATTAAAAAGCTACCAGTCATATTTTTATAAAAATATATTCAAATATTCGTGGATCGGTATTATTATTTATCCGGCAAGCCAGATTGCAGCTGATTTTTTCGGTGAAGACGTTGTTTTGGGGACAGCTTTAGGATTTTTAATTTTCTTCTTGCCCGGCTACATTTTAGCTTGTTTTATTTTAGATTATTTGGAGAGGAAAAGTTTTATAAAATTTTAATGGCGAAGGTACAAGTAATTGAGATAACAGATAAAAAATATCCTAAGCTTTTAAAAAAAATTGGGAGTGTAGCTCCCAAAAAATTGTATTATAAAGGCAATTGGGATGAAAGTATTTTTGAAAATTGTTTAGCGGTGGTTGGCTCGCGGCGTTTAACAAGTTATGGTAGAAGAGCAACAGAACAGCTTGTAATAGAAATTACGGCCGCGGGCATTGCAATTGTTTCTGGTTTTATGTATGGAGGAGACGAAGCCGCTCATTCTGCGGCTGTAAAAGCCGGAGGCAAAACTATTGCTGTAATGCCTTGCGGAATAAACATAATCCACCCGGGATATCAGGTAAAACTTTACAATGAAATTTTAGAAAACAACGGCTTGATTATTTCAGAATATGAAGGAAATTTTTTACCGCAAAATTGGTCATATGTTCAAAGAGACAGAATTGTGGCTGGTTTATCAAAAGCGGTTTTGGTTACAGAAGCCAGTTTAAACAGCGGGTCGCTTTTAACTGCCGGATATGCAAAAAAGTTTGGCAGAAAAGTTTTTGCATTGCCTGGACAAATTACCAGCGATGTTGCAAAAGGAACAATAAAATTAATTAAGGAGGGAGCTGAAGCCGTGGCAGAAGCAAACGATATTTTAAGTTTTTATAAAGTTCTGGTCAGTCAGCAAGTTAAGGGATGTCCGACATCCCGCGGGATGTCGGACATCCCAAAAACTGCTACGCTCGAAGAAAAAATAATTTCATATTTAAAAAACGAATCAATGGAAGCTGATTCTTTGGCAAGAGTATTAAATGTGCCTGCTGCAAAAATTGGAACAACCCTTTCTTTAATGCAGTTGAAAGGTTTTATCAGTCAGGAATCTGGAAGATATTATGTAAACTAAATGCGCGGAAATCAAAAATATTTTTTCGTGCGCCACATCCACGGCCTACCCGAGCGAAAAAATATTTTTATTTCCGCGCTATAAGATTATGCTTATAAAAGTTCAATCGGTGGCAAATTTGGGTTTAGAAACAATAAAAGTTGACGTTGAGGTAAATTTGGCAAGCAGGGGATTGCCCGGGTTTGAAATTGTGGGCTTAGCCGACAAAGCGGTGGCAGAAAGTAAAGAAAGAGTTAGAACGGCAATTTCAAGCTGTGGCATTGATTTTCCTGCTAAAAAAATAACAGTAAATTTGGCTCCGGCCGATGTTCCAAAGGAAGGCTCGCTTTATGACTTGCCAATTGCCGTTGGAATTTTAAGCAGTATTTTAGAATTTTTTGTTCCGGAAAAATCATTATTTTTGGGAGAATTATCTTTTGATGGCGGGTTGCGCCACACAAAAGGCGCTTTTTTAATGGCGCTTTTTGCAAAAGAATTCGGATTCGAAAATTTATTTGTGCCGAAAGACTCAGCTAACGAGGCGGCCGCCATTAAAGGTTTGAAGGTTTTTCCTGTTGAGAACCTGACTCAGCTTTCAAATCATTTATTGAAAAGGAAAAATATTGAGTCGGTAAAGTATAAAGAAGTTTTAGAAAATATACAGTTGCCCGCTGAATTTGATATGAAAGAGGTTCTGGGCCAAGAGCAGGCAAAAAGGGCAATAGAAATTGCGGCGGCGGGAGGACACAATATTATTATGGTGGGTAGCCCCGGGTCGGGAAAAACTATGTTGGCCCGCGCTTTACCGGGAATTTTGCCTCCATTAAATGAAGCCGAAAGTTTGGAGGTTACGAAGATATATTCTGCGTCCGGAGGCATTCCGCCCGGAGGCTCTTTGGTAACTCAAAGGCAATTTAGGGCGCCCCACCACACAGCTTCTTTGGCAGGCTTAATTGGTGGCGGTTCAAAACCCCAGCCCGGCGAAATAAGTTTGGCGCACCGGGGTGTTTTATTTTTAGATGAATTTAACGAATTTCCTAGATCGATTATGGAGGCAATGCGTCAGCCGTTAGAAGATGGTCATTTGACAATTTCAAGAAGCAAGCAAAGAGTCATGTATCCTGCAGATTTTATGCTGGTGGCTTCAGCAAACCCATGTCCTTGCGGATATTTAAACCATCCTAAAAAAAATTGCATTTGCAACCAAAATCAAATAAATAAATACCAGAAAAGAGTTTCAGGCCCCATTTTAGACAGAATTGATTTGCATATTGCAATTATGCCAGTTGACACAACAGAATTTTCAGACAACCAAAAAAATTCAGAATTTTTAGAAAGCTCTAAAGCAATAAAACAAAGAGTTATTCTGGCGCGGGAAAAACAAGCAAAACGGTTTGAGAATGAGATTATCCATTCAAACAGCCAGATGAAAAATAACCACATTAAAAAATATTGCAAATTAGCAAAAGATGTTGAGGTAATTTTAAGGCAGGCAAGCTTAAAATTCCAGCTTTCGGCAAGGTCGTATATGAAAATGATAAAAGTTGCCCGTACAATTGCTGATTTAGACAATGCAGACCTGCCTGCGGAGGCAGGAGAAATAACTGTTTCTCACATGGCCGAAGCTTTACAGTACAGGCCAAAAACTTACGAATCAGTATAAATTCGCTCAGCAATTATTTTTTATCCGGCTATCAGGCACTTCGTGTCCTGAGGCCTTCAAAAAATTTATTGCCTCGCTTTTATGTCTCAACATAATGAGGTTGGAAAAATAGGGGAGGAACTTGCCAAAAAATTTTTGGGAAAGCAGGGTTATAAAATAATAGGCCAGAATTATAAAACAAAATACGCTGAAATTGATTTGGTTGCAGAAAAGCCTGCCCTGAGCCGCGCCGAAGGGAAAGTACTGGTTTTTGTTGAAGTGCGTACAAAAATTGGGGAAAATTTCGGCACTCCCGAAGATACTATAAATAAAGGCAAGTTAAAAAAGGTTTTATGGAACGTAAAATCTTATTTAGCTTTCAAAAATTGGCAGGGCCCTTGTCGCATAGACGCAATATGCATTGTTTTAAAACCCGATTTTTCTGTTCAGCGCCTGACTCACCACGAAAATATTGTAAATTAAAAGTCTGCCCCGTGATAAACACGGGGCACCGGGTGTTAATCACCCGGTGAGTTATTCACAGTGTTGACACTGTTTTTTTATGTTAAAATAAAGAAATAGTTGCACTATGTTGCGAGTAATTTTTGTGTAATGAAAAAAAAGAAAAAAATTAAAGTAAAAAAGCGAAAAGTTTTGAAAAAAACTCGGATTTTGCATGCAAAGAAAAAAATAAGAAAGCTAAAAACCAGAAGAGCTGTAAGGCAGGAGGAACAGCCTTTTACAATGTTTGATTCTAATAAAGGAGAAATTGGTAATTTGTTTTCTGCGGGCTTTGATGGTGGAAGCGTTAGTCCTGAGCTGGGCCGAAGGGAAAACATAGTTACCTTTGCAGATTTTAAAAAAGAAAATTCGGAAAAATTAGAAAATTCTTTAAAAGAATTTGGTTTTAAGTTTTGCGAGGAAAATAGGGCGGTGTCGGAGACCGCCCAAATTGAAATTTTGGAAACTCCGAAAAAAGAAAAAGGGTTTCTCGGAAAGATGAGGAATTTTGCGAAAAAATTTGTTCCTAAAAATATGTTCAGCTCAATTTTGACGGGGCTAGTTTTTGCCGGATTATTTTCAACCGTATTTTATGTTTTAGCTTTGCCCTACGCACCGGGAGAGACAACAAACCCAACTTGCGCGCCCGGATCTACTGACTGTACTGTAACAGCTGCTGTTCCGTATACCGGCGCCACGGCAGCAGTTGATATAGGAGCGAAAAATTTTACAACAACCGGAGCAGGAAGTTTGGGTTCTTTAACTCTGACAACAACTTCTTTAACTGTTGGCAACGGCGGCACCGGATTAAGCTCAATAGCAGCCGGATCAATTCTTGGCGCAAATACATTAAACGTTTTAACTGCGATAACTTCAACTTCTGGCACAAAAATTTTAACAAACACCAGCGGGACAATTACATGGGAGACAACTGCATCAAGCGCGCCTGTGAACGCCACCTACATCACCCAGACCGCTAACGGTACCCTGACTGCTGAACAAGCATTAGCTGATCTCTCAACCGGTATTATGAAAGTTACCACCACAACAGGCGTAGTCTCATCAATCACTGACTCGTCAGGTTTGGCCGGCGCGATCTCTGATGAAACCGGCACCGGGGTTGCGGTTTTCGGTACCGCTCCGACTTTTACAACTTCAATTACCGACCCCTTAGTCATCGGCGGCACAGCCACCACATCAGACCTATCTTTACAGACCACCTCCGGGGTGGGCGCATCCGGAGCTGACATGCACTTCCTTGTCGGCAACAATGGCGCAACGGAAGCAATGACGATCCTGAACTCTGGATACGTCGGCATCGGGACGACGGGGCCGGACCGGCTTTTGCACGCGGAAAGCGTAAG
>ERZ1292632.227-Hain-H43-01um-R2-227-length-58995-cov-7_pt1 | contig 58995 bp, 59 predicted proteins | sample MGYA00564407_ERZ1292632 | MGnify/ENA primary metagenome ERZ1292632 (study PRJEB36523, sample SAMEA6512637) | groundwater metagenome | collected 2019-01-08 | study: AquaDiva: Metagenomics assemblies of 32 groundwater samples | reverse complement strand
ATTTCTGAAATGCTTTTTATCGGCGATGCTTTGTTCCCCGGCGGCAACGACTATCCGGCCAAGGAACTGGGGCTGGATACGGTGCGGGTGCGCGATCCGCAGGAAACGCTGGCGGTGATCGCCGCGATCGTGGCCTGCCAGAAATAGCGATCAGCGTGGGCTGAAGCCGTAGCGGGCGAGGATCGCCTTGCCCGCGCCGGACAGCAGGAAGCGACGGAAGCCCTCCGCATCGGCCGAGCGGCTGCCGGCGATGCGGGCGATGGGGTAGCGGATCGGCGGGTGGCTGTTCGGCGGGAAGGTGCCCACCACCGTCACGCTCCCACTGGCGCGGGCGTCGGTCGCATAGACGATGCCGAGCGGCACTTCGCCGCGCTCGACCAGCGCCAACGCGCCGCGCACATTATCGGCGCGCACCACCCGGCGCTCCACCTGGCCCCAGACGCCGAGCGCGGTCAGCGCTGCCTTCCCATATTTGCCGGCGGGAACCGCGTCCGGATCGGCCATGGCGAGCCGACCGTCGCCGAGCGCGCGGGCGATCGGCATGGCGCGGCCGATGCGAAGCCGGACGGGCTTGGCCCTGGGAGTAACGAGCACCAGCCGGTTGCCGGCCAGTGTCGCGCGGGAGCCGGGGGCGATGCGGCCGGCCTTCGCGACATCGTCCATCCATTCCTCATCGGCGGACACGAACAGGTCGGCGGGGGCGCCGGCCTTGATCTGGCGGGCGAGGGCGGAAGAGGCGGCGAAGGACAGGACCGGGCGCGGATGGCGGCGCGCGGTCCAGGCGTCGGCGGCGGCGGTCATCGCCTCCTGAAGGCTGGCGGCGGCGAGGACGACCGGCGCTTTATTCTCGGCCGCCATGGCAGGCGAGGCGAACAGGGCGAAGATCGCGAGGAGGCGCTGGAGCATGGCGTCTGTTTGGCGTGGCCGGCGGCCCTTCGCAAGGGGGACGGGCTGGGCTAGGGGGAGGGCATGATGCTACATCCCTCCCGGATGCGCTGACATGGCGGTGGTGCGGAGCCTGTGCGGCCAGTGCAGCATCGGCTGCGGCATTCGCGCCGCGACCAGCGAGGGGCGGGCGCTGTCGATCACCGGGGATCATACCCATCCGGCCAATGGCGGGCTGCTGTGCCCGCGCGTCAAGCGGCTGGAGCGGGAGGCGGCGCTGGACGGGCGGCTGTTGCGGCCGATGGCGCAGGGGCGGGCGACACGCTGGGATCGGGCGGCGGCGCAGCTGGCGCAGCGGCTGACGGCGGTGCTGGCGCGGCATGGGCCGGGATCGGTGGCGCTGCATGTCGGCGGCGGGCTGCTGACCGAGGATTACTACGTCGCCAACAAGCTGATGAAGGGCTTTTTCGGGTCGGCCCATATCCATGCGCCGGGGATCGGCGCGGGGGCGGCGGTGCAGCGGGCGGCGTTCGGCGAGGATGTGATGCCCGGCGCCTTCGAGGATATCGACCGGGCGGAGATCATCCTGCTGGCCGACTCGCGGATTGCCGCGCGGCATCCGGTGCTGATGGACCGGGTGGCGGCGGCGCGGGAGGCGGGCGCGGTGGTCGTCGCGCTGGGCGGGGAGCCTAAAGCGAACAGCGAGTGGGACAGCTGTTTGGCGGTTTGCGAGGGGACGGCGGCGCGGCTGGTGGGGGGGCTTTTGCTCCATGCGTGGGAAGCGGGATATGCTAATGCGGCGCATGTGCAGATATTGGAGACGGCGCTGGGTGCGCTCAGGCCGGGGCATGATCTCTGGTCGGTGGCGCGGGCGTGCGGGGTTAATCCTGCGGAACTACGCGCCTTTTACGATTTGTGGACGGGGCGGGCGCGGGCGGTGACGCTCTATCCTGACGACGACGCGGCGCTGGCGGGGGCGGTCGTCAACCTGCATCTGGCGACCGGGCGGATCGGGCGGGCGGGGGCTGCGCCGTTCGGGGTGCCGGCACTGTCCAACGCCATGGGCGCGCGCGAGGTGGGATGTCTGGGCGATCAGCTGGCGGCGCATCGCGGCTTTTCGGCCGAGGCGCTGGCTGATGTCGCGCTGTTCTGGGGCGCGCGGGCGATGGCGGATGGGCCGGGCTTGAGTGGCGCGGCGTTGCTCGACGCGATGCGGGGCGGCGCGGTCAAGGCGTTGTGGAGCATCGGCGATCTGGACGAGAGCGACGAGGCGTGGCTGGCGGAGGCGCGCGGGGCGGCCGCGCTGTCGGTGCGGTCGACGCCCTGGGCGGACGAGGCGGCGGACGGGTGGAGCATACTGCTGCCAGCGCCCGTCTGGGCGGAGAAAGACGGGACAGTGACGGGCGCGGATCGGCTCATCAGCCGGCAAAGGCGGCTGTTCGACCTGCCCGGCGAGGCAAGGCCGACATGGTGGGGGATGAGCAAGGTGGCGCAGGCGATGGGTTGGGGCGACGCGTTCCATTATGACCGGGCAGCGGAGGTGTATCGCGAGCATGTGCGGCTGACCGCCTATCGCAACGACGGCGCGCGGCTGCTGAACCTCAAGCGCCATGCGCCGATTTCCAACCCCGCTTATGACGAGCTGACGCCGTGGCGCTGGGGTGAGGTGCCGTTCGATGAGGGGCGGTTCATGACGGCGGATGGCAGGGCGCGGCTGGTGGGGGTGGATTGAGGCTGAAGGTTGCCGTTCCCCGGCGGAAGCCGGGGTCCAGAGTCCCACACGCGGCGCCTTGAACCCTGGACCCCGGCTTTCGCCGGGGAACAAGATGGTCAGTCAGCGGGCGGCCGAAATCCCCTGAAGATGGGCCAGCAGCGTGTCGCCATTGGCGGCCCAGGTGAAGCGCAGCGCTGCCCGCCGCACGGCCTGCCGATCGGGCGGGTTGGCGAGGATCGTGCGGATCCCCTCGGCTATGGCTTCGGGCGTGCGATCGACGATCAGGCCGGCTTCGGGGCGGTCCATCAGTTCGCGCGCGCCGCCGACGTCGGAAATGACGAGCGGGGTGCCGCAGGCGAGCGATTCGACCCAGGCGTTCGCCAGACCTTCCGATTCGGAGGGCAGCGCCATCACATCGGCGGCGGCGAAGATGCGGGGCAGCTTGTGGTGCGGGACCGAGCCGAGAAAGCCGATGCGCCGCTCGACGCCGAGCTGCTGCGCCAATTGTTCGAGCGTGCGGCGATACGCGCCCTGGCCGGCGAGCAGCAGGGTTGCGTCGGGCAGGTCGGCGAGCGCGCGGACCAGCAGATCCTGCCCCTTGCGCGGGATGAGCGCGCCGACGCACAATATCACCGGGCCGGAAAAGCCGAGCGCGGCCTTCGCTTCGTCGCGGTCGATGATCTCGAACGTGTCGAGATCGACCCCGGTATAATGGACGCGGATCTTGTCGGCGTCGATGCCCATGCGCGCCATCGAGCGGCGCATCGCGTCCGACACGGCGAGCAGCCCGGCCGCGCCGTCCGCTGCCCGCCGCACCAGCGAGCGGGTGCCGCGCTGCGTGCCCCAATGATGGATGTCCGCGCCGCGCGCCTTGACCGAATAGGGGATGCCGAGCGCTTTCGACAGGCTCTGCGCCACCGGGCCGTCGGGAAAGAAGAAGCTGGCGTCGATGACGTCGAAGGGCTTTTGCGCGTGGAGGCGCTTCACCAGCGGCAGGATCGCGCGGGTCATGGTGGTGACGTTGGTGCGGCCGCCGATTTTGGGGATGATCGGGAAGGTGGGGCGATAGACGGTGAGTTCGCGCCAGCGCTCCTTGCGCGGCAGGGCGCGCAAGGGGGCGTAGCGGCCGGCGAGGCTGAGCGGCCAGGGCGGCAGGCCGACGGGCGCGATGACGGTCACGTCGGCCTCCGGGCGGCTCGCCAGTTCGCGCGCCTGCCGCTCCACGAACACGCCGAAATTGGGGCGGCTCAGGTCCGGGAAGAGCGTGGAGAGCATGAGGATGTTGAGCGTCATGGCGTCTCGTCTGGCATGGCGGGCTTTAGCGCAGGGTTAAAGCGGCGGAAATCGCTTGGCTAGAGGCGGCGGACGAGTTGCTCCGCGACGGCGGCCCATGGCGGATCGGTGAGGACGAGCTGCCGCGCGCCCGCGCCCAGCGGGAGCATCTGGAGCCGGTCGCCCTCTCGCCCGATCAGCCGGCCGAAGAGGAAGCGGCCGGCGGGGCGGGGGAAAAGGATGTCGCGGTTGAGCGCGGCGGCGAATTCGGGCGGGGCGATGCGGCGGCACCAGATCGCGTCGCCGCTGCGATAGTCGCCGATGCTGGCGGCGACATGGACGCCGACCATGCCATCGGACCCGACGGGCGCGGGGAAGGCGAGCGAGCGGGTCGGCGCGCGGACGCCATCGGGGCCGAGCAGCGCCGCGACCGGCACATCGGCCTGGCCGGGCAGCGCGACCAGTTCCGCGCTGGTGACGCCTAGCGCGAGCGCGATGCGGTTCAGCCATTTGACCGATACGGTACGGGTGCCGGTTTCGAGCCGGCCGATCGTCTGCGCCGTCGTGGGCGGGTCGCAGAGGGCGCCGACTTGTTCCAGCGTCAGCCCCTTCGCCTTGCGGACTTCGCGGATACGGGTAATCATTCTTGCCTCGGTCGTGTAACCTATTTGGTTTTCCGCTTTCCTACAGTTTAGCCGGCATGGCAAGGGGATTGCTGTCCGGTTGGGTGATGGAGGCGCAATTATGGGTGTGACGCTGATCGAGCAGGTGATCGAAGACCCGATGGGCCGCGCACAGACGGTGCTGGTCAATCCGGGCGAATCGCCTTTGTCCTGGCTCCATGCGCGCGGCCATGTGAGCGACCGGCAATGCGCGGCGGGCGACATGCTGCGGCAGGATTGGGAGAGAGCGGGGCTGGGCGCGCGGGTGACGATGCGCTGGGACGCGGCCCCGCGCGAGGGCGGGCGGCGCGGCGGGGGCGGGCGCGGTGATCCGACGCTGATGCAGATGGCGGCGCGCGAGCGGTTCGACGGGGCGGTGCGGGCGGCGGGGCCGGGCCTGGCCGACATATTGTGGCGCGTGGTGTGCGCGGGCGAGGGGCTGGTCGCGGCGGAAAAGGCGCTGGGCTGGCCGAGCCGCGCGGGGAAGCTGGTGCTGACGCTGGCGCTCGATCGGGTGGCGGGGTGGTATCGGGTGCCGTGAGGGGGGCTCTATCATCCTCCCCTTGCAGGGGAGGTGGCTGGCCGCAGGCCAGACGGAGGGGTGTCCTGCTATCGAGGGGGTGACACCCCTCCACCACCGCTTCGCGGCGGTCCCCCTCCCCTTACAGGGGAGGACGGGGAAGCGATCAGAAATTGCCGTTTGTTGTCGTCAGTGAATGGCCGGTTCGCCGATATTCAGAACAAAGATAGCGCCGTCGGAGGGAGCGAAATTTTTGCAGATTATTTTCCCATTGTAAACAATGCCTTTCATGGCGCTTCTAAGGGGCGAAGAGCTTAAATTCTCATAATTCTGCATTGCTGTTGATGGGTCATAAAATTCGTTACTAAATATAACCAAGTAACGCTTTCCGTCTACGATCAGCCGGGTAGGGAATTCTCCTTCCGCATCCAACGAAAATTCACCCGAGATAGTCGTGCCTTTTTGTCTGACGGGTGATACCATTTCGCACACGTCATCTAGGCTTCTATCCCACCTAGGGGCACTCGGCTCTAAAGCCGATATTCTCGTCGATTGACCACAAGAAAGCAGCAAAAGGCATGAAAGCGGCAATGAGGTTTTAGGCCAGCCTCGCATCTGCATCTCGCCGTTGCTGATAGATGTATGTGCCAATCGAGGTATCGCATGTCAAAGCGACTGCGCGACAGCTAATTTTGAGGTCTGCTCAACTCCGTCATGCCAGCGTAGGCTGGCATCTCTCTTTCTTGCGCGCGGCGGCTGAAAGAAAAGCGGGATCCCAGCATTCGCTGGGATGACGGTGGGAGCAATCGGTCTGCCCGCCCGCTACCTCACCATGTCCGCGCCCAGAAGGACCAGCAGTTTCACGTCCATCGCATAGCCCTCCGATCGCCAGGCGGCTAGGCGCTCCGGGAGGTCCGCCAAAGGCACGCGATGCACCACAATGTCTTCGCCCGCGACGCCGCCGCCTGCGCCGGTTCTCGTCAGGTCGTGGGCGCTGAAGAGGGTGAAGCCTTCGGAGACCATGCCGGGGGAGCTGAAGAACTCGCCGAGCTTTTCCAGCCGGTCGGGGCGGTAGCCGGTTTCCTCCTCCAGTTCGCGCGCGGCGGCCAGCGAGGCGTCCTCGCCCTCCTCCTCGTCGCCTACTAGCCCGGCGGGGAGTTCTATGCAGCGGCGGCCCAGCGGCACGCGATATTGGTCGACCAGCAGGACGTGGCGCCCCTCCGCATCCTCGTCGATCGCGAGGATGACGGCGGCGTGGATGCCGCGCGTGCGGCTGACATATTCCCATTTGCCGCGTGTCTTGGCGGCGATGAAGCGGCCCGCCCACATTGTCTCTTCGGGCGCGTCGCGATCGGGGTCGGTCATAGTTCGATCAGCCTGTCGGGAAGTTCGTTGACGTCGTCGTCGGCGCGCGGGAAATGCTGGGCGAGGACGAGGCCGACGCGGCGCACGGCTTCGGCGAGCCCTTCGCCGGGGCGGCCGTCGCGGATCGCGGCGATCAGCGCGGCCATGGCGTCGCCCCAGACTTCCGGCGCCACCTTTTCGTTGATGGCGCGGTCGGCGACCAGTTCGGCGCGATGCTCGTCGAGGCTGAGGTAGAGGAGGACGCCGGTGCGGCCCTTGGTGCGCGCCTCGGCGGCGGTGCGGAAGAGGAGGATGGCGCGGCGGCGCACGCGGCGGGCCTTGGTTGCTTTGGGCGTGACCAGCATCCGCAAGGGCATGATCGCGAGCAGGTAGCGCACGACCAGGAATTTGGCGATCAAGAGGGCGAGAAGGCCCATGAGCAGCTTCCAGTCGGCCAGCTCATGCTCCCAGTCGAGCAGCAGCGCCGAGAGGAAGGCGCGCAGATGGGCCGGGAAGCCGGCGGCGAAGGCGAGCGCGACGAACACCGCCGCTGCCGCCCAGCTCAACCCCACATCATGATAGGCGTCGGAGCGGCGGGCGACGATGGTGACGATCTCGCCCGAGGTCTGCGCTTCGGCCTGCGCCACGGCGGCGGAGACGAGTTTGTGGTCGGCCTGCGACAAATGTATCTGCATCACCAGTCCCCCGATGCGCCGCCGCCGCCGAAGCTGCCGCCGCCCGAAAAGCCGCCACCGGAAAAGCCGCCGCCGTCGCTGCCGCCCCAGTCGCCGCCCGATCCCCAGCCTGAGCCGTTGCCCGGTCCCCAGATGATGATTGGTGGCGCGCCGATGCCACCGCTGCGATAGCGCCGCCCGCCGCGCATCCGCGACAGCAAAGGCAGCGCGACGAAGAACACGACGAACAGGATGATCCAGAAAGCGATGATGCCGCCGCCGCCATCATCCTGCCGCCGCGCGTCCGCTTCCGCCTTCGCGGCCTGGGCGCGGGCTTCGTCGGGGGGGAGGGCGAGGAGGTTGGAGAGCGAGTCGACGCCGGCGTTGATGCCGCCGGCCATGTCGCCCGCCTTGAAGCGCGGGGTGATGTCGCGGCGGATGATCTGGGATGAGAGCGCGTCGGTGAGGATGCCTTCGAGGCCGTAGCCGACCTCGATGCGGATCTTCCGGTCGGCGGGCGCGACGATCAGGAGCGCGCCCTGGTCCTGCTTGTCGCCGATGCCCCAGGCGCGGCCGAGGCGATAGCCATAATCGGATATGTCATAGCCCTGAAGGTCGGGGATGGTCGCGACCACCAGCGCGCGTCCGCTCGCCCGCTTCTGCGCGATGAGTTTCTGGCTGAGCGCCTGTTCCTGCGCGGGGTCGAGGAGGTTGGCGGCGTCGATTACGCCGCTGTCGTTGAACTTGGGGAAGCTCTGCGCCTGCGCTGACGGCGCGAGGGCGAGCAGTACGATCAATAACAGCAGGCTGCGCCCAAATCTCATGCCGCTTTCCGATATACGGTGCGCGTTTTCACCGCTTCAACGATGGCGTCTGTTCCCGCGACGATGCCGCCAGGCAAATCCCCTGCACTGAATGGCGGCAGAATGGCGTTTTTGATAATGTCGGAACACAGGTCATTGGTCATCACGGATTCCAGGCCTATGCCGACTTCGATGCGCAACTTGTGCTCGTTGGGCGCAACGAGCAGCATCAGCCCGTCATTCCGTTTCTTGTCGCCGACGCCCCAGGCATTGGCGAGGCGTAGGCTGTAGGTGTCGATATCTTGCCCATTGAGCGAAGGGGTAGTGACGACGACCATTTGCACACCTGTCTCGCGCGCCAGCCGAGCCAAGCGGGCGGTCAGTTGGCTTTCCAGTCCCTCGTCAATCAAATTCGCGCGATCAACCACCCGGCCTGTCAGTTCCAGCGCTGCCTTTGGAGCCTGCGCACCAACACCACAGCCGCTAACCAACATTAGGCTTGCCAGGAACGTAGCACGGATCATCCGGGGCGTCCCGGTCAGTTGCCGAAGTCGACCTTGGGCGCTTCTTCCGCGCCGGGCGTGGTTGCCTGGAACGGGGTCATGGGCTTGGCGCCGTGGATCAGCTTCGCGCCGATGGCGTCGGGGAAGGTGCGGATGCGGGTGTTATAGTCCTGGACCGCGCCATTATAGTCGCGGATGGCGACGGCGATGCGGTTCTCCGTGCCTTCGAGCTGCGACTGGAGCTGGAGGAAATTTTCGTTGGTCTTGAGGTCGGGATAGGCTTCGACCGAGGCGAGCAGGCGGCCAAGGCCCTGGCTCAGCTGCGCCTGCGCCGCCTGATATTGGGCGACCTTGGCGGGATCGGACAGGTCTTCGGCGTTGATCTGGATGGAGGTCGCCTTCGCGCGCGCTTCGGTGACGCGGGTCAGCGTTTCCTGTTCCTGCTTGCCCGCCGCCTTCACCGTGGCGACGAGGTTGCCGGTGAGGTTGGCGCGGCGCTGATATTGCGCCTGCACGTCGGCCCATTTGGCCTTCGCCGCCTCCTCGGCAGTGGGCACGCTGTTGATGCCGCAGGCGGACAAAGCGAACGCGGCGGTCAGGGGCAGCAGGGCGATACGCAGGTGACGCGGGACAGGCATGGAACATCCTCGGCTTTGTTTCGACGGGGAAATAGGAGGTTGCCCCGCGTCGTGCAACGGGCCATCCAGCAGCGACTAGATTGCGACAGGCAAAGGGCTTGATCCATGGGACTGATTTCCGAGTTCAAGACGTTCATCAACCGGGGGAATGTGATGGACCTGGCGGTCGGCGTCATCATCGGCGGGGCGTTCGCCACCATCACCAAATCGCTGACCGACGACCTCATCATGCCGGTCGTGGGCTGGATATTCGGGGGCGTGGACTTTTCGCGCTACTTCGTCCGGCTGGGTGCGATCCCCGAAGGGTTCAAGGGCAATCCGCAAAGCTATGCGGACTTGAAGGCCGCGGGCGTCGCCATGTTCGGGTGGGGCCAGTTCCTGACGGTGATGGTCAATTTCCTGATCCTGGCCTTCATCATCTTCCTGCTGGTGCGGACCATGAACCGGCTGACGCACAAGGAAGAGCCGGCCCCCGCCGCCCCCGCGCCGACGCCCGAGGACATCGTCCTGCTGCGCGAAATCCGGGATAGCCTCAAAAAATAATCGTTTATGCGACGAAACGAGTTCACGGCCGGAACCATCTTTCCTGCGGCCGGTTGATCGGCGTCAGGGTTGCCTATCGCAGGATGCGGAGCGGAACCCGTGCCGAACGACGTCAGCCCCAGGGGGCGCAACAGGAGATAACGCCGTGAAAACCTTCGTCACTGTCCTTGGTATTGCCAGCATGGTCGCGCTGAGCGCATGCGATTCCAAGCAGGAGAATAAGGTCGAGAACGCGTATGAGAATCAGGCCGACGCACTCGACAACCAGGCGGACAATATGGAGGCCATGGCCGACAATCTGAGCGGCAACGCCGAAGCGGCCGCCGAAAACGCCGCCGACAATCTGGAGAACAAGGCCGACGCCACCCGCGAGGCGGGCGACAAGGCCGAGGACGCCGTCGAAGAGAAGCAGTAAGCCTCTCGATCGATCCCCAAAGGGCGCGGCGAACAAGGGTTGCCGCGCCCTTTTTCGTGGGCGTTTCGCTGGCCTTTAACCGCCCTTTAACCACGCAGTCCCATGGTGCCCAGGCGCGCATCCCAGGGGCCTGAAGCGGAATGGACGAGCTATTACAGGAATTCATCTCCGAAACGCAGGAGACGCTGGAGGCGCTTGCCGGAGAGGTGGTCGCCTGGGAGGCCGATCCGGCCGATAGCGACCGGCTGGACGCGATCTTCCGCTTCTTCCACACCGTCAAGGGCAGTTGCGGCTTCCTCAACCTGCCGCGCTTCGAGCGGTTGAGCCACGCGGCCGAGGATGTTCTGTCGGAGATTCGCGCCGGCCGACGCAAGGCCGATCCCGCGACGGTAAGCGCGGTGCTGGGCGTCATGGACCGGATCGGCGAACTGGCCGAAGCGGTGGCCGTGGGCGCGGCGCTGACGAGCGAGAATGACGATTTCCTGATCGCAGCGCTCACCGCGCAGGAGGAGGCGCCGGCAGCAGAGGCGGAGAATGTCGCGCCCGTCGCGGTCGCGCGCCAGGCCAGCGCCCAGTCCGGGCCGCGCACCATCCGCCTGCCGCTGACCCTGATCGACCAGCTGATGAACGGCGTGTCGGACATGGTGCTGGCGCGCAACGAATTGTCGCGCAAGCTGCGCGAGCGGTCGGCCGATCCCGAGTTGGACAATGTGTTCGAGCGGCTGTCCACCTGCGTCGCGGACATGCGCGACATCATCTCCAAGACGCGGATGCAGCGCGTCGATCGCCTGTTCTCCGCGATCCCGCGCATGGTCCGCGATCTTGGCCGCGACCTTGGCAAGCGTATCGACCTGACGCTGGAAGGCGGCGACGTTGAGATGGACCGCGAGATGGTGGAGATGGTCGTCGACCCGCTCACCCATATCGTGCGCAACAGCATCGACCATGGCATCGAAACGCCGCAGGTGCGCCGCGCCGCCGGCAAGCCCGAAGCGGGAAGCCTGCGGCTGGAGGCGCGCCAGTCGGGCAACCAGATCGTCATCGCCATCGCCGACGACGGGGCGGGGATCGACACGGCAAGGCTGGTGGACAAGGCGATCGCCGCCGGGCGGCTGACGCCGGACGCCGCCGCGCGCATGACCGAGCAGGAGAAGCTCGACCTCATCTTCCACGCCGGGGTGTCGACCGCGAGCAAGGTGACCGCCATATCCGGGCGCGGCGTCGGCATGGACGTGGTGCGCGCCAATATCGAGCGGATCGGCGGAGTCATCGCGCTCGACAATGCGCCGGGCAGGGGGCTTTGCATCACGCTGCGCGTGCCGCTGACGCTGACGATCATCCCCGGCCTCATCATCCGGGCGGGTGGGCAGCATTTCGCGATTCCGCGGGCGGCGGTGGTCGAGATATTGCACGATAACAACGACATGCTTCAGGTGAGCGAAGTGGGCGGCGCGAAGATCGCGTCGATCAGGTCGGTGCGCCATTCGATGATCGACCTTGAGGATGTGCTGGGGCTGGAGAAGCCGGCGCAATCCGGGCCGCGTGCGGTGATGGTGGTGCGATCGGCGACCGGCGTGCCCTTTGCGATGGGCGTGTCGGCGGTCGACAATCATGAGGAGCTGGTGATCCGCCCGGCCTCCCCGCTGGTGATGGCGAGCGGGCTTTATGCCGGCATGACATTGCCCGACAATGGCAAGCCGATGCTGCTGCTGGACGCCGCCGGCCTCGCCAACGCCGCCAACCTCTCCAATGTCGAGGATGATCGGGCCTCGCGGACGCAGGAGAGCGCGGCGCAGGAGGATGGGGTGGAGATGGTCCCGGCGCTGCGCTTCGAGGAATTGTCGGGCGAGCGGCGGCTGCTCAAGCTCTCGTTGATCGAGCGGGTCGAGGATGTGGACACGCGGCTGTTCGGCCGGTCGGGGGGCCAAGCGTTCGTGCGGCTCGACGAGCGGCTGGTGCCGGTCGCCAACGGGCTGTGGCAATTCGACCGTCCGAGCGTAGCGGCGCTGCGGCTGCGCGACGACCGGCGCGAAGCCTGCTACCCGGTCGCGGCGGTGCTGGATATCGTCGAGATGCCGGCGGTGCCCGACATGGTGGCGATGCACGGGATGCTGAGCGGCGTCGCGGTGGTCGATGGCGAGCATCTGGAGGTCATCAACCCCTTCGCTCTGTTCGCCGGTCTGCCCGACGAGGCGGATATGGCGCGGGTGCGGGGCCGATGCGTGCTGGCCGATGCCGAGGATGGGTGGACGCGCGAGATATTGGCGCCGTTGCTGCGGCAGGCGGGGCATGACGTGGTCATGGGCCTGCCCGCCGACCGCGCGGTGGAACCAGACGACATCGTGCTGTGCGGCGGCGCGGACGCGGCGCAGGCGGCGGAGATCATGGGATGCCGGGTGGTGCAGCTGCGCGCATCGCCGCGCCCTGTCGGGCCGCAGGACGGCAGCATCTATCGCTACGATCAGGCCGCGCTGATGGCGGCGATCGCCGGCGGGAGGGGGTAAGCGCGATGCTGGACGAGCTTTATCTGTTCGCGGTGCTGGCGGGCACGCGGGTGGCGGTGGACGCCGCCGAGGTCGAGGCGGTGGTGCGCCTGTCCGATATTTCGCCGGTGCCGGGCATGGGCGCGCATGTCGCGGGCCTGTCCGCGCTGCGCAGCCGGGTGCTGACGGTGATCGACGTCGCGGCGCTGGTCCATGGGAAGCCGATGCCGGCCGAGGCGCGGCGGCTGGCGATCATCGCCAATATCAGCGGGCATAGCTACGGCTTTCTGGTCGACAGCGTGCTGGACATCTGCCGGGTAGCCGAAGGGCCGGCGCCGTTGCGCGGGCAGTTGGACAGCGCCTGGGCGCCGCACGCGCGGGCGATCGTCGAGAATGAGGGGCAGCCCTGGCTGCTCGTGTCGCTAGCCGCGTTCATCGAGGGCGGCGCTCTGGCGCAGGCGGCATGAGACAGGCTGAGATTCCCGTTTACCAAATCCTCGCTTTTGGTCGCTAACCCCGTTCAACGGGACGAAAAAACACCTGAAGGACACTTCATGAAAAACTGCCTGGTCGTCGACGATTCCAAGGTCATCCGCAAGGTGGCCCGCCATATCCTCGAGTCGCTGGACCTGACGGTCAGCGAGGCGGTGGACGGACAGGACGCGCTGACCCAGTGCGAAGCCTCGCCGCCCGACGTGGTGCTGCTCGACTGGAACATGCCGGTCATGAGCGGGATGGAATTCCTCCAGGCCTTGTCGTCCGCCAAGATGGCGGCGCGGCCCAAGATCATCTTCTGCACCACCGAAAACGGCATCAGCCACATCAAGGCGGCGGTCGAGGCCGGCGCGGACGAATATGTGATGAAGCCCTTCGATCGCGAGACGTTGGAAAGCAAGCTGGCGATCGTCGGGGTGATCTAGCGCGCCCCGTGCCGCACCATTTGGGAGCAAGCCTATCTCCGCCTCTTGATCGCACGAAAGCCCGTTCACCGATGACCGCCATGGTTCCGATCATGTCCAGCGACAGGCGCGCGACGCCGGTGATCCGCACCCTCGTCGTCGACGATTCGGTGGTGGTGCGGACCGTCATCGGCCGCATCCTGGAATCCAATCCCGCCTTCGCCGTGGTCCACAAGACCAACAGCGCCGAACATGCGCTCGGCTATCTGGCCGAGAATGCCGTCGATCTGGTGCTGCTGGATATCGAATTGCCGGGGCAAAGCGGGCTTGCCGCGCTGCCGCAGATATTGAGCGCCAACCCGCAGGTAAAGGTCGCGATCCTCTCGGGCAAATGCGAGGAGGGGAGCGCCGCTGCGGTCGAGGCGCTGGCGCTGGGCGCGAGCGATATCCTCTCGAAACCCGGCAGCGGCAGCTTCGGCGAGCAATTCCCGAGCGCGCTGATCGACCGGCTGATGCGGCTGTTCAGCGACCGGCCGGCGGCGACGCCGCTGCCGCGCACGATCGTGCCGACGACGCCCGTGCCCGCCGCCGCGCCGCTCGCCTGCCTCGGCATCGGGGCATCGACCGGGGGCATTCATGCGCTGGGGCAATTGTTCGAGGGGCTGAGCGCGCCGCTGGGCGTGCCGTTGCTGCTGACCCAGCATCTGCCGGCGAGCTTCACCGTCTATTTCGCGCAGCAATTGGCGCGCATGACCAGCCTGCGCGTGAAGGTCGCCGAGATGGGCGAGGCGCTGATGCCCGATACCGTTTATGTGGCGCCGGGCGACGCCAATTTGCAGCTGCGGCGCGGCCTGCACGGCCGGGTGATAGTGGCGCTCAGCCCCGAACGCACGCCGGCGGGCAATCTGCCCGGCGTCGATCCCATGTTTTCGAGCATGGCGGAGATGTATGGCGCGGGCGCGGCGGGCGTGGTGCTGACCGGGATGGGCCGCGACGGGACCATGGGCGCGCGCGACATCGTGGCGGCGGGCGGCTGGATCGTCGCGCAGGATGAGGCAAGCAGCGTCGTCTGGGGAATGCCCGGATCGGTGGCGGGAGCGGGACTGACATGTTCGATAATGGAGCCGGTGGCGATCATGGATTTCGTCGCGCGGCGCGGCCGGGTGGCGGGGTGATGGCTTTGCCGCCCTCCGCCCCCGACGGACTCCAGGGCGCCGCGCGCGTGCTGACCGGCCTGCTGGAGGCGCGCACCGGGCAGCTTCTGTCGGAAAACAGGGCATGGCGAATGGAAACCGCGTTGCGCCCGGTGATCCGCGCCCATGGCCTCAAGGATATTGACGATGTCGCGGCGGAGCTGCTGCGCGGGCGCAATCCGGGGCTGGAGCGCGACGTCGTCAACGCGCTGCTCAACAATGAGAGCAGCTTCTTCCGCGACCTCCAGATTTTCGACATGATCCACAAGGACATATTGCCGCGCATCCGCGAGGAGCGGGCCGACCGCACGCTGCGGGTGTGGAGCGCGGGCTGTTCTACGGGGCAGGAAGCCTATTCGCTGGCGATCCGGCTGCAAAACGAGGCGGCGCGCTGGCAGGGGTGGCGGATCGAAATATTGGCGACCGACATTTCGACCGCCGCGATCGAGCAGGCCAAGTCCGGCGTCTTTTCGCAGATGGACGTGCAGCGCGGGCTGGCGGTCGGCGACCTCATCAAATGGTTCGCGCCGCATGGCGAGGATTGGCGCGCGAGCGCGGAGTTGCGCGCGATGATCGATTTCCGCCACGACAATCTGTTCGATCCGCGCGCGCCGATCGGCCAGTATGACCTCATCCTCTGCCGCAACGTGCTGCTCTATTTCACGCCCGAGCGGCGGCAGGCGGTGCTGGGGCTGCTGGCGCGGCACAGCCATGCCCAGACGATATTGCTGCTGGGCGCGGGCGAGACGGTGATCGGGCAGGGGGACGATTTCGCGCCCCACCCCGAATTTCGCGGCAGCTATGGGCGCAAGGTCGCTCTGCCCGACTGCGCCGGCGGGCCGATGCGGCGAACCGCCTGAAGGCTGGCGCGGCATTAACCCTGCTTGATTGCGGCGGCGCTCTGCGCCATGGTCAGGCTAAGGGCCGGCGGGTATCGACAGGCGGCCGGAAGGGCGCGATGATCGAACCGCAGCAAGTGACTGGCCTTTCCCGATGACCGACATCCCCATGATCGAGACGCCGTCGCCCAATTTCGATGAGCGCTCGCTGCCGATCAGCCTCCTCGTGCTGCACTATACCGGGATGCCCGACGCGGCGAGCGCGATCAACTGGCTGGCGAACCCCGAATCGAAGGTTTCGGCCCATTATGTCGTGACCGAGGACGGGCAGATCATCCGCATGGTCGATGAGGCCAAGCGCGCCTGGCATGCGGGGCGATCGCACTGGCGCGGGATCGATGACGTGAACTCCGCCAGCATCGGCATTGAGATCGTCAATCCGGGGCATGAATGGGGATATCGCCCCTTTCCCGAAGCACAGATGGGATCGCTGATCCCGCTGGTCCACGATATCGTGACCCGGCACAAGATCACCCGCGGCAATATCGTCGGGCACAGCGACGTCGCGCCCGCGCGCAAGCAGGATCCGGGCGAGCTTTTTCCGTGGGGGCAGTTGGCGAGGCTGCGGCTCGCCCTGCCGCGTCCGACCAAGAATCTCATGGACCCGCACTGGACCGACAGCGGCTTCATGCTGGCGCTGGAGCGCTTCGGCTATGACATCGCCGATCCGCAGGCGGCGGTCGTCGCGTTCCAGCGGCGCTTCCGCCCCGAGCGGATGGACGGGGTGATCGACGGGGAATGCCGCGCGATCCTGCTCGCCTTGCTCCTCCCTAAACCGCAAGGGGATGACTAAGCCGCCAAGGCGCGCTATGGCGCTACCCGCCAGAGGGCCGGGCGGCCGCGGCGTGGCGGGTAACTTCCACGGCGAGGAAAGTCCGGGCTCCACGAAATGACGGTGCCGGCTAACGGCCGGCTGGAGTGATCCAAGGGACAGTGCAACAGAAAGCAGGTCGCTCAGGTTTCGACCCAGTGACATTGAAAGGGTGCGGTAAGAGCGCACCGCGCCTGCGGCAACGCAAGGCGGCACGGTAAACCCCACCGGGAGCAAGACCGAATAGGGGCGGCGCGCCGGAGCGATCCGGCTAGGCATGTTTCGGCCGAGACCGCCCGGGTTGGTTGCTTGAGGGACGGAGCAATCCGTCCCCTAGAGGAATGGTCGCCCATCCCGTTCACGGGTGGACAGAACCCGGCTTACAGGCCCTCTGGCAATGTCCTTGCGCGCCGATTAAGGCTTGTCCGGCAACGGGTTGGGGCAGGGGGAATCGGCGGGCATGAACAGGATGATGCTGGGTGTGGCGCTGGCGACCGCGCCGGCCTTCGCTGTGGCGCAGGACGCAGCGCCCGTCGCCCAGCCCGCGATGAGCGTGCAGCAGACGTTCGACGCGGCTTCGGCTGCCACGCTTGCCGGAGACAATGCCAAGGCTTTGGCGCTGCTGGAGGCACTGGAGCAGCGGGTCAAGAGCCCGCGCAGCGTCGCGATCGTGCGGCTGCGCAAGGGCATGGCGCTGGGCAAGCTCAGCCGATGGCGCGAGGCGCGCCCGCTGCTGGAGCAGGCGGTTGCGGCGCTCCCGGCCGACGATGAGAGCTTGCGGCTCGATCGCATCCAGGGGCTGATCGCGCTCGGGCAGGTGGAACTGGGCGACCTCGATTATCAGGCGGCGCATGATTATTATGCTCAGGCGCTGGCGGCGGCGGTGGAGCCGGCCGACCGGGTTTCCGCCCTGATGGGGAAAGCGCAGGCCGGCATTTTCCTCGATCCGACGAAGGCGCTGGCCGACGCGGAGGAGGCCGAGCGGCTGGCCGCCTCCGACTTGAAGGCGGACAAGGCGCTGCTGGGTTATGCGGCCGGGATGCGCGGACGCGCGCTGCTCAATCTCGGACGCTTCGCCGAGGCGGAGGCGGCTTTTGCCAAAAATGTGCGCGCGGAAGGCGGGCTGACGCTCAAGGTCAATTATGACGATCTGGTTGCGCGATCCGATGCTGCGATCGCCGCGATGCTGGCTGGCAAGCGCGACAAAGGGCGGGAGTATCTGGTCTATACCGGCGCGGGCCGGATGGAGAAGCAGGACTTTACCTTTGCCGCCGACATGCGACCGCCGCAATGCGGGGAGGAGGGCATCCGGCCCGATGACGTTGCGGTGATCGAGTTCGGCATTTTGGACAACGGCGCGGTGGCTTATGCCCGCCCCGTCTATGGCTCGCGGCCCGGCGGCATGGCGCTGGCGTTCGCGCGGGCGGTGCGGGAATGGTCGTGGCGGCCCGAGGACGTCACCAAGATACCGGCGCTGTTCCGCATGGTTACGCGGCTGGAATTGCGCTGCTCGGCGGCGCAGGGCGGACCGGGTTTGGAGCAGGGCGCGAGCAAGGCATTCCGGGATTGGATCGAGGGGGCAGGGGTCACGCGGTTCGAGGCGACCGGCGATTCGGAGGCGGTCCGGCGCGAAGCGCTGGCGCAGGAGCTTGCCCGGTTGCGCGCCGCGCCGGGCACACCGCCGCTGGCGCGGGCGGCCGTCTTGGCAGACCTGCTCGCCAATCCGCTGGTTACCGGGCGAACGGGGGAGGAATATGTCGCTGACCTCAAGGCCATTTCGACGGCCGCCGGTGCGCCGCCCGCCGCGCGGCTGTGGATCGACGTGCTGGAGTTGCGGATGGAGCGGAAGCGCAGCTTGCCCGAAGCGCCCTATGCCGCCGACGCGCCGACATACGCCTTGGCTCGGCTTATCAACTATGATCGTGCCGGGATGCAACGCGGTCGGCGAGGCGACAGGGCCGCGCTGGACGCGATCATTACCGACAGTCGCCTTGCCAAGGATGATCCGATGCGCGTCACCGCCCTCGTCCGACGGGCGTCGGCGCGGGTGGCGGACAAGGATCTGGCGGCGGCACGGGCGGACTATCTGGAGACCGGCCTCGACGCGCAGCAATGCTCGATCGTCGATGCGAAGCCCGCCTTGCGCTCGACCGGCGTTGGCAGCGACGATTATCCCGAAGACCTGGTGCGGGTCGGCATCGAGGGCTGGACGCGGGTCGAGCATGATGTCGCTGCCGATGGACGAACGACCAACATCCGGGTCGTCGCGGCCTATCCGCCGATGGCGTTCAGCACCAACGCATCGAAGATCGTGGGCCATGCGCGCTATCAGCAGAGCTATCGCCCTGATGGGGCATTGGGATGCAGCGGCAGCAACTTCAGTATCAGTTTCAAGATGCCGGGATGATCGACCGCGCAGAGCCACTGGCAAAGCGCGCGCGGCTTCCCTAGGTTGGGGGGATGGCACGGCAGGGTCGATCGAATGACTGGGGCTTTCCCCGATGGCGCAGCTATGGCGCGGCGCGCGAGGCGCAGAAGGTGCGGCTGTGCGACCGGCATGGCTGCGACAAGCCCGGCGACTGCCCCGCGCCCAAATCGCCCAACAGCCCCGAGCGCTGGTATTTCTGCGCCGATCATGCGGGCGAATATAACCGGAACTGGGACTATTTTCAGGGGCTGGACGCCGAGGAGCGCGAGCAGCGCGCGCGCGACGAGCGGCGGGACGCGGGCGCCTATCAGTCGAGCGCCTATAATAGCTGGGGCGGGCCGGGCGACGGCAGCCGGTCGCGCGACGAGCTTCATGCGCTCAAAGCGCTCGAACTGGAGGACGACGCCGATTTCGAGACGGTGAAGAAGAGCTGGCGGCGGCTGGCGAAGGAAAATCACCCCGATGTGAAGCCCGGCGACGCGCAGGCGGCGGTGCGGTTTCAGGCGATCCAGGCGGCCTATGAGGTGCTGCGCGCGGCGGAAGAGCGGCGGACGTGGAAACCGCGCGGAGCGGCGGATTGAAGCCTCTCGTCCGGTCCAACTGGCAGAACGCGGTGCTCGTCTGCCGCAAATGTTCCAAGAAGGTCGGCGGCGGGTTCGGGCCGGAGGGCGAGGAGCGGCTGGCCAAAGCGCTGCGCAAGCATCTGGCGCTGAAGAAAGGGCGCAAGGCGGCGGCGGGCGTGGTCGAGGTCGATTGCCTGGGCGTCTGCCCCAAGGGCGCGGTGACTGTGGTCAATGGCGCGGCGAGCCGCGACTGGCTGCTGGTGCGGCCGGGCGCTGATCTGGATGAACTGGCGCGGGAACTGGATCTGCCGTCGCCGGGGTGAGGTCAACCCCGCATGAGCCTTTGCAACTCGGGCAGGATGGGCGTGAAGAAGCGGTCCTCCAACGCGATGCGGGCGTCCAGCACTTCCAGTATGACGCGGGTCTGGGCGCAGAAGAGCGGCCATTCGCGCGTGATGCGGTCATCGCTCCACCCGGCGGTATAATCGGCGAACTGCTGGGCGAGGCCCCCCATCTGGCGCTGGAGCAGCGCGGCCTGGGCGCGCTGTTCGGGGTCGGGCGAGCGCTGGAGCGCGGGATAGACGATGCGGTCCTCCAGCGCGAGATGAGTCATCACGATCCGCGCCAGCCGCCAGCGCAGCTGGCCGATGCCCGCCGGCTGGGCCGGCTGCGCGATCGCGTCCGCCAATTGGCGCGCGGTGACTGTGATCTCCGCATGTTGCGTATGGAGCAGGTCGAGGTCCACGGCATTCCCCCTGTCGTCACCCGGAGGGAAAGCTATCGAAGGCCGCTTAACAAATGCTTGCGCTTTGTCCGCAAAGGACAAGGCCCGCCGCGCCGGACGGGCGCAGCGGGCCTTGTCTGTTCGATCCCTGCCTGATCGGTCCTGGCCGGATCAGCCCGGCTGGTCGGCGCGGCTGACGCCCTCTCCGTCCAGATTCTGAGCCGCGAAGTCCCAGTTGATCGCTTCCTTCAGCACGCGGTCGGCATAGTTGGGCCGCGCGTTGCGATAGTCGATATAATAGGCATGTTCCCACACATCGAGGATCAGCAGCGGCGTATGGCCTTCATGCGCGACTGGCGTGTCGGCGTCATGATAGCTGGTGACTTCGAGATTGCCGTCCTTGAGGATCAGCGCGGCCCAGCCGCTGGCGAAATGGCCGACGGCCTCTGCCTTGAGTTTCTCGATCAGGGCGTCGACCGATCCGAACGCCGCGTTGATCTTGTCGAGCAGCTCGCCCGACGGCGCGGTCTTTTCGGGGCTGAGCGAATGCCAGTAGAAACTGTGGTTCCAGATCTGGCCGACCTGGTTGAAGAGGCCGCCCTTGGACGATTTGATGAGTTCGACCAGCGACTTGCCCTGGAGCGCGGGATCGGCGGCGACCAGCTCGTTCGCCTTCACGACATAGGCATTGTGGTGCTTGCCATGGTGATAGTCGAAGGTTTCGGCGGACAAAATGTCGCCAAAGGCGTCCTTGGCGTAGGGCAGGTCGGGCAGGATGAAAGCCATGAAGAACTCCTCGGGTTCGTTTATGGGAATGGCCGCACAACGAAGCTGCGACCGTAAGGCTCCGCTGCCCTAGCAGGCCGGTTGCGCCGCGGAAAACAGGATATTTTGTCGAGAAGATGAGAAAATATCCATGTGACAGGCCTGCGCCGATGGCATAGACTTGAAGGTCAGGACGCCCGTTTCATGCGGCGGCCGGAATATCGGGGGAAGGGCCATGGCGAAATTTTTCGGCAATCTGCATCTCGTGCTGGCGGCGGGGCTCGTGCTCGCGCTGCTGCTTGTCTTCGCGATTCCCGCGAACACGATTCCAGAACAGGCGATCCTGCGCTGGCTTCACCTGTTCTTCGGCATCACCTGGATCGGGCTGCTCTATTATTTCAATTTCGTGCAGATCCCGACCATGCCCAAGGTGCCCGCCGAACTGAAGCCGGGCGTATCCAAGTTCATCGCGCCCTCCGCGCTCTTCTTCTTCCGCTGGGCGGCGCTGCTGACGGTGGTGACCGGCCTCATCATCGCCTGGCGCAGCGCCTATCTGGTCGAGGCGCTGACGCTGAAGCCCGGTTTCGCGCTGATCGGGGTCGGCATGTGGCTGGGGCTGATAATGGCGGCCAATGTGTGGTTCATCATCTGGCCGAACCAGAAGCGGGCGCTGGGCATTGTGCCGGCCGACGATGCGACCAAGGCGAAAGCGGCGACGACGGCGATGATCGTCTCGCGCACCAACACTTTGCTGTCGCTGGCGATGCTCTATGCGATGGTCAATTTCAACGGCGGTTGATCGTCATCCCTGCGGCGGGGTGGTCTCGCCCACCTCGTCGCTGTCCGGCCCGTCGCCCAGCGTCAGGCCATGGCGCATCAGCATGGGGATGTTGGCAGCGGCGAAGACGATCGAGACGATCGTCACGCCCCACACCTTGACCGCAAGCCATGTGTCGAAGCTCATGCTGCGGCGCATGACCTCATTGGCGATCGCCATGGCGACGAAGAACAGCGCCCAATTGCGCGACAGCTTCATCCAGCCGGTTTCGGTGAGCCCGTCATAGGCGGCCTGGAGCAGATATTTGAGCAACGGCTTGCCGCGCAGCAGCCCGGCGAACAGCATCAGCGCGAAGAAGGCGTAGATGATGGTCGGCTTGATCTGGATGAAGCTCTGATCGTGGAAATAGATGGTAAGGCCGCCGAAGAAGAGGATCAGCAGCGCCGAGAGCCAGAGCATCGGCGAGACACGGCCGAGCTTCACCTTCGAGACGATGACCGCGACGACGATCGCAGCCATGAAGGCGGCGGTGCCGAAGGTCATGGCGGTGATCGGATTGCCCGGCCCCCAGATCCAGCCAGCGCCCTTGTAGGTCAGGAAGAAGACGAGCAGCGGCCCGAAATCGAGCGCCAGGCTGAGCGTGCCGTTATGGGGGGATTTGGTGGTGGCCATGGTTAGTTCCCGTCATTCCCGCGAAGGCGGGAATCCATCTCCAGCCGCATCACCATATGCGAGGCTGGGAGATGGATCCCCGCCTTCGCGGGGATGACGAAGAGAGTTTCTGCATCCAGCTTGTCACCGCGCATAAGCCGTCCCCGCGATCGCCTTCGCCATGTCGCCGGGGTCGAAGGGACGCAAATCCTCGATCTTCTCGCCGACGCCGATGGCGTGGATGGGCAGGCGATATTTCTCCGCCGCCGCGACCAGCACGCCGCCGCGCGCGGTGCCATCGAGCTTCGTCATGACCAGACCCGTCACCTGCGCCGTTTCCTTGAACACTTCGATCTGGTTCAACGCATTCTGCCCCGTCGTGGCGTCCAGAACCAGCACAACGTCGTGCGGGGCGGCGGGGTTCAATCGGCCGAGGACGCGGCGGACTTTCGCCAGCTCGTCCATCAGCTCGGTCTTGTTCTGGAGCCGGCCGGCGGTGTCGACGATGAGCACGTCGATGCCGGTTTCGGTGGCTTGGCGAACCGCGTCGAACACGATGCCGGCCGCGTCGCCGCCCTCCTTGCCCGCGACGATCGGGACGCCGAGCCGCTCCGCCCAGACCTTGAGCTGTCCGATCGCGGCCGCGCGGAACGTGTCGCCCGCCGCCAGCATCACGCCATAATCCTGCTCCAGGAAATTATGCGCGAGCTTGGCGATGGTGGTGGTCTTGCCGGAGCCGTTGACGCCGATGACGAGGATCACCTGCGGACGCGGGAACGCCTCGATCTCCAGCGGCCGGGCGACCGGGGCCAGCACCTTCTCGATCTCCTCCGCGATGATCTCGCGCAGATATTCCTCGGTGATTTCGCGATTGTAGCGCCCGGCGGCCAGCCGGTCGCGCACCCGCGCGGCCATGGCGGGGCCAAGGTCGGTCATGATGAGCGCTTCCTCGATCTCGTCGAGGGTCTGATCGTCGAGCGCAGCCTTGAACAGGCCGGACAGATTTTCGCCGAGCTTGTCGGATGTGCGCTTGAGGCCGCCGAAGAGGCGGTCGCGCCAGGAAGTTTCAGCCATGCCTATAAACCATTGTCATTACCGCGAAGGCCGGAGCGATCTCCGACCTGGCGCCAAGAGCGACGGTCGGGAGATGGGTTCCCGCTTTCGCGGGAATGACGGGAAAAGGAAAGGTCATTCTCGCCCCGCCTCTTGCGCCAAGAGGACGCCCTTCTCAAGCCCCGTGATCGTCGCGCGGACGATGGTGGAGGGCGGCAGCGGTGTCGAAAAGCGGATCGGCGCGAAATTCTCGGCATGGCCGGTGAGGCCGCTGCGTTCGACCAGCACGCTTTGGCTCGTCCCGATCAGGCTGGCGAGCCAGCGCGTGCGGCGTTCCTCACAGGCGGCGCGCAGGCGGGCGGCGCGGGTCTTGATCGTGGCGCGATCGACCTGCGGCATCCGGGCGGCGGGGGTGCCTTCGCGCGGCGAGTAGGGGAAGATGTGGCCGTGGACGATGTCGCAGTCTTCGACGAGCGCGAGGCTGCGCTCGAACATCGCCTCCTCTTCGGTCGGGAAGCCGGCGATGATGTCCGCGCCGATGCAGATGTTCGGGCGCGCGGCCTTGAGGCGCTGGACGATCGCGAGCGCGTCGGCGCGGCTGTGGCGGCGCTTCATGCGCTTCAGGATCAAGTCGTCGCCCGACTGGAGCGAGAGGTGGACGTGGGGCATCATGCGCGGTTCGTGGGCGAGCAGATCGAACAGGCGATCGTCCATTTCCACGCTGTCGATCGAGGAGAGGCGCAGGCGGGGAAGGTCGGGCACGCCCTTCAATATGCGTTCGATCAGCAGGCCGAGCGACGGGCTGCCGGGGAGGTCGGGGCCGTAGCTGGTGACGTCCACGCCAGTGAGGACGATCTCGCGATAGCCCGCATCGACCAGCTCTTTCGCCTTGTCGATCACCGCGCCGGCGGGCACCGATCGGCTGTTCCCCCGGCCATAGGGGATGATGCAGAAGGTGCAGCGATGGTCGCAGCCATTCTGCACCTCCAGAAAGGCGCGGGCATGATCGGCGAAGGCGCTGGCCATGTGCGGCGCGGTGTCGCGCACCGCCATGATGTCGGCGACCTTGACGATGGCGGATGATCCGAACGCCCGTTGGTAGCTGGTCGCCTCCATCTTCTCGCGGTTGCCGATCACGCCGTCCACTTCGGCCATGGCGGCGAAGGTCTGCGGCTGCGTCTGGGCCGCGCAGCCGGTGACGAGGATGCGGGCTTCGGGCCGCTCGCGCCGGGCGCGGCGGATCGCCTGGCGGGTCTGGCGCACGGCTTCGGCGGTGACGGCGCAGCTGTTGACGACGATGAGGTCGTCCTGACCGCTCGCCATCTGCCGGATCGCCTCGCTCTCCGCGATGTTGAGGCGGCAGCCCATGGTGATGATGTCGGGGCCGTTGGTTGGGGAGAGGGGCATCAGAAGCGCGACCAGTCGGCCTCGCCGTCAAAGACATGAGTGGCGGGACCGGTCATCTGGGTATGTCCGCCCGGTTGCCAGTCGATGACGAGGTCGCCACCGGGGAGGCTGACGGTGACGGGGCCGGTCGCCAGCTTCCGCCGGATCGCGGCGACGGCGGTGGCGCAGGCGCCAGTGCCGCAGGCGCGGGTGAGGCCGGCGCCGCGTTCCCAGACGATGAGGCGGATGCGGTCGGGGGCGATCAGTTGCGCGAAGTTGACGTTGACGCGCTGCGGGAAGAGCGGATCATGCTCGATCAGCGAGCCGAGGCGCGCCGTCTCGACCGCGCCCAGGTCGTCCACGAAGAAGACGACATGCGGGTTGCCGACATTGACGGCGGCGGGGGCGGGCAGGTCTTCCCAGCTTGCCGCCATCGTCAGCGTGTCCATCGCATAGGCAAGCGGGATCGCATCCCACTCGAAGCGCGGCGCGCCCATGTCGACGCTCGCGCCGCCGTCGATCAGGCGCGCGTCGAGCAGGCCGGCCTGCGTGCGGATCGTCACGTCGCGGCCCACGAACAGGGGCACGCAGCGGGTCGCGTTGCCGCAGGCTTCCACCTCGCTGCCGTCGGCGTTGAAAATCTGCATGGAGACATCGGCATCGGGCGCGTCGCCGATCAGGATGAGCTGGTCGCAGCCGATCCCCGCATGACGATCGGCAATGGCGCGGGCGCGCGCCTCGCTCATGGCGATCGGCGCGGCGCGCGCGTCGATCACGACGAAGTCGTTGCCGAGGCCATGCATTTTGGAGAAGCGTCCCATGATGGGCGGGGATGTAGGGGAGATAGGGGACAAAGGCGAGTCGCTAAGGTGTCTCTGACTCGAACTTGGCTCGCATGCCAACGATCAGCGCGATCGGCGTTCCGGCTTCGTCCTTCGTTTCTGCCCTATAGCCGGCCTTGACTTGAGTGCAGGCGACATCTGCCAGTTTGATTGAAAGTGCACTGCCTTTCGGATCGGAAGGCTGGCAAAAAACAGCATGGCCCGAAGGGTCAACTCGGACGGCAATACCGACGATTTGCTCCTTTGAGCCGTCGGGAAGCTTTTTCACCGTAAAGTGCAGATCAACAGGCGGAGGCGGTGGAGATGCTCCTCGGGCTGGGATGCCATTGCGCGTTGGGTGCCACCACATCAGGCCGCCACTGTATGTGTCGTAAATCGGGACGCCATTTTCGTCTTTCGCTGGCTTAAAGCGAGTTCTCGCAGTCAAAGCGGCGCAGGTCTTCTGGTCAAGCTCAGCGAATCCGCTAGACCGCGTGATGGAGCACCGAACCGTTCTGCCATCAGGGGCAACCAGCAGCGAAAAGGCTACGAACCCTTCTTCTCTTCGGTCATATGCGCCGCGAGGGTAATCTGCGTCTGTTATCCAGACGGCCGCGCTATTTGCTGGAGTTGCGCGCGTCAGGGCTGCTGCAAGCGCCATTGCGAAAAGACCGTTCAATTCGTCTGCTCCCACCCTGAATGCCTTCTGTTCCGCCCGTAGAGGAAATACACGGCTAAACCCACGCCATTCCACGCGACGCACGCCAAAATCGTGTTTACCGGTAAGCTTACGAACAGATAGGTGCAGCCCAGCACCGCGCCGATGCCTACTGCTGTGGCGGCCGGTGTCCTGAACGGTCGCGTGACGTCCGGCATCCGCCGCCGCAATATGAGCAGGCACGCTCCCACCGCCGCAAAGGCGATCAGCGTGCCGGCGTTGGCCAGCGCGGCGATCTCGTCGATGGGTAGGAGGCCGGCGATGATGGCGACCAGGATCGCGGTGAGAGCAGTGATGCGGGCGGGGGTGCCGCGCGTCGATATGCGGGCGAGGCTTTGCGGCAGGAAGCCGTCGCGCGCCATGACGAGGAAGATGCGGCTCTGCCCATAGAGGAAGCCCAGCAGCACGGTGGGCAGCGCGATGACGGCGGCGATGGCGACGATGCGGGCGATGCCGCCTTGTCCCATTTCGCGCAGGATGAGGGCGAGCGGCTCCGGCGAGTCGGCGAAGCGGGTGAAGGGCATGGCGCCGATCGCGGCGGCGGCGACAGCCACGTAGATCAGCGTGCAGACGATGAGCGATCCGACGATGCCGATGGCAAGGTCGCGGTCCGGGTTCTTCGCTTCCTCCGCAGCCGTGGAGATGGCGTCGAAGCCGTAGAAGGCGAAGAAGATGATCGCCGCGGCCGCCATCACCCCGCGCTCCACTCCGTCCGGCCCCATATGCTTGGCGAAGCCGAAGGGCATGAAGGGTTTAAGGTTCGCGGCGTCGAAAGCGGGCAGGGCGTAGGCGACGAAGAGGCTGAGCGTCACGATCTTGATGAGGACGAGGATGGTGTTGAGCCGGGCGCTTTCCTTCGTGCCGACCATCAGCAGCCCGGCGACGACCGCGATGATGAAGATGGCGGGCAGATTGATGAGGCCGCCCAGTTCCGGGCCTCTGGTGAGCGCCTCCGGGAAGCCGAGCGGGGTCAGCAGCGGCCCGGCATAGCCGGACCAGCCGACCGCCACGGTCGAGACGACAAGGCTATATTCGAGGATAAGGGACCAGCCGACGATCCAGGCGATGCCTTCGCCAAGCACCACATAGGAATAGCTGTAGGCGCTGCCCGCCGCCGGCATCATGGTGGACAGCTCTGCATAGGCCAGCGCTGCACAGGCGCAGATCGCGCCCGCAATCGCGAAGGAGAGGAGGACGGCGGGGCCAGCCCGATCCGCGCCGACGCCGATCAGCGTCAGGATGCCCGTTCCCACGATCGCGCCGACGCCGAGCGCCAGCAGGTGCGGCCAGGACAGGGTGCGGGCGAGCTGGTGGCCGCTGTCCTGCGGCACCATGGCCTCCATGGGCTTGCGGCGTGTCCAGCTCATGGCGGTAGGCTCCCCTCTATTCTCCTCCGTTAACTTCGCACATTTCCCGCACAATGCGACATAAAATTACGCGCCGATGTTTCTTTCAACATGGGGCGTGAACAAGCCGGACTTTGCCAGCGCGGCCCTGCATAGGACAGGGTGCGCGATCGCGTCGGCGGGCCTTGTCAGAGACTTCGGTACCGGAAGTTGCGAAACAGCGTTTCGCCCGCGCTCGATGCGAACAGCGCCGGGCGAAGGCTCAGTAGATCGTCGACTGTGTTCGCGTTGTAGCCGGTGACCTGGCTCCTGACGCCGTGCCTGGTCCATTGCCGGCCATCAAGGCTGTAATAGAAGGTGACGACCTGATGATCGTTCACGATGCGCATGTGCATATGCCGCGTTTGCGGGGCAGGCTCGGGCCAGTGCGACGCCTTGCCGCCGCGATAGCTGACCATCCGTTTGCCGTCGATGCCCATGCCGAGGAACAGGCGATCGTTGAAGAATAGGAGCAGCCCGCCTTCGCCGTCGCCCCGGACTTCGAGTTCGACGGAAATCTCGAAGGCGCGATCGCCGACCTGCTGGGTCAGGACGGACCCGTCACGCGGGCTCGAACCCTTGGCGCGCAGCGCCAGACCGCCGGGCAGAAGCCGGACGCGATCCGCATCCTTGGGCGATGGCGCGTAAAGGCTCCAGAGGCGGCCCATGTCGGCCGGGGCGAAATCCGACGACCGGCGCAACCCGTGCGGCACCGCCTGCCCCTTGGGTTTGGGCAGAGGTTTGGAGAGGTCGCCGCCGACAGCCCGGAACCAGCCGTCCTCGGTCCATTCGATAGGCTCCAGCAAGGTTTGCCGCCCGAGCGTCTGGTAGCCATTCTCAAAGCCGTGGTAGATCATGAACCAGCGGCCTCCGGGGCCCTCCACGCACGTGGCGTGGCCGCGCGACCACCATCGCTCGGCGGCGGATTTGGTGCGCTGGATCGGATTGTGGGGACAATTCTCCCACGGGCCATTGAACGATTTCGAGCGGGCGGCGACGATCATGTGGCCGGTAGCAGGTCCGCCCGTCCCGCCAACGGCGTTGACGAGGTAGAAATAGTCGCCCCGTTTGAACAGTTTGGGGCCTTCGGGCGCATAAGCCTCCGTGATCCAGTCGACCGGATATTGCCACGCGCTGTAGGCGGTTTCGATCGGTCCGGCGGTGGAGAGGCCATCGGGTGCGAGCCTGACCCGCTTCCCATCGTTGAAGAACAGATAGCGATGGCCGTCCTCGCCCACGACATGACCGGGATCGATCAGCCCGCCGATGCCGAGGTCGATCGGCTCGCTCCACGGGCCGTTCATGGACGGCGCGTGGATCACGAAGATGTTGGCGAAGTCCTTGAGCTCTGTCGACCAAGGCGCCCGCATGAAGGGGATGTAGATGTAATATCGGCCTGCGTGCTTCACCAGATCGACGGCGAAACCGGTGCCGAGCGGCCTAGCCAGCGCGGGCGCGAGCGGACGCCAGTTCACAAGATCGCGCGAGTGCCAGATCAGCAAGCCGGGCGCCGCGTCGAACGAGGAGTGGGTCATGTAATAATCGTCGCCATCCTTGAGGACGGACGGGTCGGGATAGTCCCCCGACAGCACCGGATTGAGGAAGCGGCCGTCGCCCAGATCGGCCTTGCGCTGACCTTCAACTCCGCGGGGCCATTCGATAAGGGGGTCGCCGCAGGAGGCTTCCTGGGACGCGGCGGCGGCGCTCGCCGAGGTTGCGGCTCCGGCGCGTTGACCGGTCGCGGCCGCGGCCAGCGGAAGAACCGAAAACTTGAACAGATCGCGGCGGCTGGGCATCCAAACATCCCCTTATTAGAATTATGGTTATGATATATGCTTCGGGCAGCCTGCGCAACGTCGGTCGCCGCTACTTGCGCTCAATCCCGCTTTCCCCTAAGGGCGCCCCCAGCATCGGGCGGCGTGCCGTTCGACTCTGACGACTCCAGGACGCCCATGTGGGGCATCGGATGGACGCTGGCCGGCGAGGTTTCGCCCGCCGGCGATTTTGTCGTTTGGGGATGCGACGGGTTTTGATGGGGCGCAAGTCCCGGTTTTGAGGTGGTGATGTTCGATTCGCTCAGCGATCGTTTAGGCGGGGTCTTCGACAAGCTGCGGGGGCGCGGTGCGCTCACGGAGGACGATGTCCGCGCCGCGATGCGCGAGGTGCGGATCGCGCTGCTGGAGGCCGACGTCGCGCTGCCGGTGGTGCGCCAGTTCGTCGATCAGGCGACCGAGCGGGCGGTGGGCAGCGACGTGCTGCGCTCCGTCACGCCCGGCCAGATGGTCGTCAAGATCGTCTCCGACACGCTGACCGAGACGTTGGGGTCGGACACGAGCGACCTGCTGATCGACGTGACCCCGCCCGCCGTCATCATGATGGTCGGCCTTCAGGGGTCGGGCAAGACCACCACGACCGCCAAGATCGCCAAGCGCCTCAAGGAAAAGGAGCGCAAGAAGGTGCTGATGGCGTCGCTCGACGTCCAGCGCCCCGCCGCGCAGGAGCAGCTTGCGGTGCTGGGTCAGCAGACCGAGGTGGCGACGCTTCCCATCGTGCCGGGGCAGCAGCCGGTCGAGATCGCGCGGCGGGCGCTCCAGTCGGCGAAGCTCCAGGGCTTCGACGTGGTGATGCTCGACACGGCGGGCCGCCTGCATGTCGACCAGGCGCTGATGGACGAGATGAAGGCTGTCGCCGATGCGAGCCAGCCAGCCGAAATCCTGCTGGTGGTGGACTCGCTGACGGGTCAGGACGCGGTCAATGTCGCGACCAACTTCACCGCGCAGGTGCCGCTGACCGGCGTTGTGCTGACCCGCATGGACGGCGATGCGCGCGGCGGCGCTGCGCTCTCGATGCGGGCGGTGACCGGCCGGCCGATCAAGTTCGCGGGCACGGGCGAGAAGCTCGACGCGCTCGAAATCTTCCATCCCGCCCGCGTGGCGCAGCGCATATTGGGCATGGGCGATGTCGTGTCGCTGGTCGAACGTGCGGCGGAAACCATCGACGCGGAAGAAGCGGATAAGCTCGCCAAGAAGATGGCGAAGGGTCAGTTCGACATGAACGACCTGCGCGCGCAGTTGAACCAGATGCGCCGGATGGGCGGGCTTGGCGCGCTGGCCGGAATGCTGCCGGGCCTCAAGAAGGCGCAGGCGGCGATGGCGAACAGCGGCGCGAACGACAAGACGCTGATCCATCTCGACGCGATGATCGGCTCCATGACGCCTAAGGAGCGGGAGAAGCCCGCGCTCATCAACGCCAAGCGCAAGATCCGCATCGCCAAGGGCAGCGGCCGAACGGTGCAGGACGTCAACCGCCTCCTGAAAATGCATCAGGAAATGGAAACGGCGATGAAGAAGATCCGCAAGATGGGCGGATTGAAGGGCCTCGCCAAGATGTTCGGCGCCGGAGGACTTGGGGCCGGGCTGGACGGGATGCTGGGCGGCGGCGGCGCGCCGCCACAGGGGCTGCCGGGCCTCGGCGCGCCCAACCTGCCGCCCGGCTTTCAGAATTTCATGAAGAAGTGACGCAACCCCCGTCATCCCAGCGAAGGCTGGGATCTCCCTTCTTCAAAGGGGAAGTGGGATCCCAGCCTTCGCTGGGATGACGGACCTAAAGACAAGAACTAACTGGTTTAGAAAGGCAATTAGTTAAGATGGCAACCTCCATTCGTCTGTCGCGCGGCGGCTCCAAGAAGCGCCCTTATTACCGCATCGTCGTGGCCGACAGCCGCGCCCCGCGTGACGGCAAGTTCATCGAGCGCATCGGCAGCTACAACCCCGTCCTGCCCAAGGGCGACGAGAAGCGGGTGGTGCTGGACACCGAGCGCGCCAAGCACTGGGTCGAGGCCGGCGCGCAGCCGACCGACCGCGTCGCCCGCTTCCTGGACGCCGCCGGCGTGAAGGAGCGCAAGGCCAGCAACAACCCCAAAAAGGCCGAGCCGGGCCAGAAGGCCAAGGAGCGCGCCGAAGATCGCGCCGCCAAGCTGGCCGAAGCGGAAGAAGCCCGCAAGGCTGCGGAAGAAGCCGCCAAGGCGCCGGTTGAAGAGCCCGCCGCCGAGGAAGCCGCTCCCGCCGAGGACGCCGCGACCGAGCAGGCCGAAGGCTGATCGACGTGACCGACAAGCCCGTCACTCTGGCCGCGATCATCGGCGCGCATGGGGTGGCGGGCGAAGTCCGCCTGAAGCTGTTCGGCGAAGGGGCGGAGAGCCTCAAAAGCTACAAGAGCTTCGACGCAGGCGGACGGGCGCTGACGCTGAAGTCGGTGCGTCCCGGCCCCAATGGCGCGGTCGCGCGCTTCGCCGAAATCGGCGACCGCAGCGCCGCCGAAGCGCTGCGCGGGACGGAACTGACTGTCCCGCGATCCGCTCTGCCGCCGCTGGGGGAGGGCGAATATTATCATGCCGACCTGATCGGTCTGCCCTGCGTATCGAGCGAGGGCGAAACGCTGGGGACGATCGTCGCGGTCGAGAATTTCGGTGCGGGCGACATTATCGAAATCGAGCGTCCCACGGGCAAACGCTTCATGGCCCCGATGCATGTCGTGGCTCTGGGAGACGATGGGGCGGTGGTTGACGCGGCCTTTGCGGTGTAGTATATACGGGAAGTATATACGGAGACTGCGCCATGGGCGAAGACTATAAAGCCAAAATCTTCAAGTCGGGCAACAGCCTGGCCTTGCGCCTGCCCAAGGCGCTGGGGCTGGAGGAAGGCACCGAAATGGTGCTGCGCGAAGAACATGGCAAATTTACCTTCCAGCCCGCCGATATCGCGCCGCGCAAGATCGACGTCAGCAAGTTCGCGGGCAAGGCCCCGTGGCTGGAGCCGCTGCCACGCGAGGACTTCGATGATTCCCCGCGTGCCTGGGACGACCCGGACTTCCCCGGCTTTCGCTGATGTATCTGCTCGATACGAACAGCTGCATCTTCCTGTTCGCGGGAACCCGGCCCAGGCTGATCGAGCGTGTTGCCGCCTGCCACGCGGGCGATCTGGCGATCTCCACGATCGTCCTCGCGGAACTGGCGCTGGGGTCGGCGCAGGGCAAGATCCCGCCTATCGAGGTGCTCGATGGGTTTATGGAAGAGGTGAACCTGCTGCCGTTCGACGGGGCGGCGGCGCGCGCCTATGCCGCCATGCCTTTTCGCCGGGGCCGGTTCGACCGGTTGCTCGCCGCCCACGCGCTGAGCGTCGATGCGACGATCGTGACGAACAATCTGGCGGACTTCGACGACATCCCCGACCTGCGAGCGGAGGATTGGACGCAATGAAGCTCTGGCTCGCGCTGCTGCTGCTCTGCTTGCCTGCCATTGCCCACGCCCAGGCGGACGAGAAGAAGATCGCTGTCGCGGTGCCGGAAATCGACCGGCTGTTTCAGGACTTCCAGCTGGATAGCCATGCGCCGGGCCTTGTCTATGGCATCGTCGCCAATGGGCGGCTGGTGCATGTGAAGGGCTTCGGCGTGCAGGATCTGGTGCATAGTCGGCCGGTAACGCCTGACAGCCTGTTCCGCATCGCCTCCATGACCAAGGCGTTTACGGCGCTCTCGATCCTGAAGCTGCGGGAGGAGGGGCGCCTGTCGCTGGACGATCCGGCCGAACGCTATCTGCCGGAAATGCGTGGCTGGACCCATCCCACCGCCGACAGCCCACGCATCCGCATCCGCGACCTGCTGACCCACAGCGCGGGCTTTGTGGATGACAATCCCTGGGGCGACCGGCAGACGCCGATGCCGGAGGCGGATTTCGCCCGGCTGCTAGGGCAGGGTGTGCCGTTCAGCACCGCGCCCGGCACCCGCTACGAATATAGCAATTTCGGCTATGCGCTGCTCGGCCGGATCGTCGCGCAGGCGAGCGGGATGCCCTATCGCCGCTATGTCGAGCAGAGCCTGCTGACGCCGCTCGGCATGACGTCGAGCGGCTATGAGATCGCCGAATGGCCGGTCGAGCGGCGCGCGATCGGCTATCGCTGGGACGCGGGCCGGTGGAAGAAAGAGCCGGACATGGCCGACGGTGCCTTCGGGGCGATGGGGGGCTTGCAGACCAGCGCCAACGACTATGCGCGCTGGGTCGCCTTCCTGCTCTCCGCCTGGCCCGCGCGCGATGCGGCCGATGCCGGGCCGGTGCCGCGCGCGGCGGTGCGGATGCTGGCGGAGGGGAGCAATTTCATGCAGCTTGCCCAGCGTAGCGGCAAAAGCGGCGCGAGCGCATGCCGGCAGGCGGCGGCCTATGGCATGGGGATGCGGGTGGCGCAGGATTGCGACTTGGGCCTCACTCTCTCGCATGGCGGCGGCTATCCCGGCTATGGCAGCCATGTGATGCTGATGCCCGACCATGGCGTCGGCATCTTCGTCTTCACCAACCGCACCTATACGGGCGGGGCGGGGCCGGCTTGGGACGCGGCGATGCTGCTCAAGCAGGCCGGCGCGCTGGTCGCGCAGCCGGTGGCGGTCTCTGCGCTGGTGGCCGAGGGCTATGCGGCGGCGGGGCGCATCTATGCGGCGGGGGATGTCGGCGTGGCGCGCGAGACCCTCGCCATGAATTTCCTGGTGGACAACGATGCGGACAGCTGGGCGAAGAAACTCGCTGCGATAAAGGCGGAGGTCGGCGCGTGCCGCACCGATGCGCCGGTGAAGGCGACGGGCAATTTGTCGGGCGAGTTCGTCTGGACCTGCGACAAGGGCAGGGTGGCGGGCAGCCTGCTGCTGGCGCCGACTATGAGCGCGCAAATCCAGGAATGGAAGATCAGCGTCAAGACGCCCTGATCTGGACGCTAGCCGCGCCTTGGCCTAAGCGCGGAGCATGGCCCAGATCGTCACCGCGCTTTATCTCCTGCTCATGCTCTTCGCCGGCTGGCGGCTGTTCGGCATCGGCTGGCCGCGCGGGCGGAAGATCGCGGCGGCGGTGGCGCTGGTCGCGCCCATCCCGCTGCTGCTGCTGATTCCGGCGCTGCTGCACCCGGAACGCCAATTTGCCGACGTGCTGCGCGCGGTGGGACTGGCGCTGCTGGTGTGCGGGGCGCTGTGCATGGTTGGCGGCTGGTCTGCGGCAAGGTTGCGGGCGCGGCGGCGGTGAGTTTCACCGCGCAAATCCTGACACTCTATCCCGAGATGTTCCCCGGTCCGCTCGGCGTGTCGCTGGCGGGGCGGGCGCTCGCCGAGGGGAAGTGGGCTTGCGAGCCGGTCCACATCCGCGACTTTGCGACCGACAAGCATCGCACGGTGGACGACACGCCGGCCGGTGGGGGCGCGGGGATGGTGCTGCGCGCCGATGTGCTCGCCACGGCGGTCGATCATGCGCTGGAGAAGCGGCCCGACCTTCCCGTGCTCGCGATGACGCCGCGCGGTGCGCCCATTACGCAGCGCCGCGTGCGGGCGCTGGCGGAGGGGCCGGGGGCGACGATCCTGTGCGGCCGGTTCGAGGGGTTTGACGAGCGGATTTTCGAGGCGCGCGCCATCGAGCAGGTCAGCATGGGCGACATCATCCTGTCGGGCGGGGAGATGGCGGCCTTGCTGCTGCTAGATGCTTGCGTGCGGCTGCTTCCCGGTGTAATGGGCGCGGCTTCCAGCGGAGTCGAGGAGTCCTTTGAAACGGGGCTGCTCGAATATCCGCACTATACCCGCCCGGTGGAATGGGAGGGGCGCGCGATCCCTGAAGTGTTGCGATCGGGGGATCATGCGAAGATCGCCGCCTGGCGGAAACAACGGGCGGAAGATGATACACGGCTAAGGCGGCCGGACCTTTGGGAACGCCATATCGGCGTTCGGGACCAGCCGCCCTCTGGTGCGCGACGACGTGAGGATTGAGTTAGACATGAACATCATCCAGCAGATCGAGGCGGAAAGCATCGCCGCTCTGGCCAAGGACATCCCCGATTTCCGCCCCGGCGACACGCTGCGCGTGGGCGTGAAGGTGATCGAGGGCGAGCGCAGCCGCGTCCAGAATTACGAAGGCGTGTGCATCGCCCGATCGAACAAGGGCATGGGATCGAACTTCACCGTGCGCAAGATCAGCTTCGGCGAAGGCGTGGAGCGCGTATTCCCGCTCTATTCGCCCAACATCGACAGCATCACCGTGGTCCGCCGCGGCGTCGTGCGTCGCGCCAAGCTCTATTATCTGCGCGGCCGCACCGGCAAGCGCGCCCGCATCGCCGAACGCCGCGACAATCGCGAGGGTTGATCGGCGGGATGCGCAAGGCGCTGCGAGCGCCTTCCTCACCGCTTCGCAAGGGCACATAAAAATCGGGCGCCGAAAGGCGCCCGATTTCTTTTTGCGTTACCCCAGCCGTCAGATTTTAACCTTCAGACGGGCGTACCAGAAGCCGCCATTGGCGCCGAAAGGCCCGCCGCTGTTGGGATAGATCTGGCCGTTCGACAGGCTGTTGGTCAGCACGTAGATCGGGTTTGCGGCGGTAGCCTTGATCTTGTCGGGATAGGTGTTGAACAGGTTGGTGGCACCCACCGCCAGCGTGTAGTGGTCGGCGATCTTGTAGCTGATTTCGAGGTCGGTGGTGAATTTGGACCCGAATGTCTGCCCGGGGAAAGCGTCTTCCAGGATGAACGAGCCGTAGAAATTTTCGCGCGCGGTGATGGTGAGATCGCCGACGGAATAGGTTCCGGTCAACGTAGCGCGATGCTTCGGAATAGTGCCCTCGATGTCCTTTTTCTGCGAGGCGCTGATGATGACCGGATCGAACTTCGTTACCTTGGTCTCGTTGTAATTATAGGCAAGCGTCAGGTTCAGTAAGCCATCACCCAGACCTGTCCGATAGGTGCTGACAAAGTCGACACCGGCCGTGCGTGAATCATAGGCGCTTGTCGGGTAATTGACATCGCCGCCTTCTCCCACCGCCAGCAGGGCGGGCTGGGCAATGATGTCGGCGGCAGTGACGCTATAGGTCTGCGACGTGCCGATACGATCCTTGATCTTGATCCAATAGCCGTCGACCGTCACGGTCAGGTTCGGCAGGGGCTGGAACACGAAGCCCAGGCCATAGTTGGTCGACTTCTCCGGCTTCAGAGCCGTCGCGCCGAAATATTGCGCAATCGGATTGGAGACTGGATAAGTTCCCGTCTGCACCTGAATGCCGTTGGTGAAGGCCGTCGTCAGGATCTGGACGTTGCTCTGGCCCGGCGACGGCGCATGATAGCCGGTACCGATCGTGCCGCGCACCGAGACTGCCGGCGTGATCTTCCAGATCGCGTTGACCTTGCCGACCGTGGCGGACCCGAAAGTGTTATAATGTTCATAGCGACCCGCCGCGCCCACCGACAACGTGTCGGTCAGATCGACTTCCGCGCTGAGATAGCCGGCATAGGAATGCTGCGAAAAGCTGTCGGCCGCATCCGGGCTGGTGCCGCCATAGCCGCTCGCACCCGGAGGCATGGTGACGGTGGAATCCTGCGTATATACGCCGGGCGCCGTTTCGACATACAGAACCTGGGTCGCATAAGGCCCGATGCCATAGGATTGCGGGTCGCCTTCGGTCGCCTCGTAGGTTTCCTTGCGATATTCGCCGCCGAACGCGATGGTGACCGGGCTGGGGAGGCCGGCTTCAAGCGAATAGGTAAAATCGGCGTTCAGATTGGTTTCCCGCTGGATCAGCGAACCAAATTCGAACTCCGTCTGCGACTGAGGCCCATAAGAGGGGCTGAGTGAGTCATACATGGACAGGGTCAGCGCGTTACGGCTGAGCGATCCCGATATGTCGAACGTCAGATTCTCGATCAGGTCGCCCTTGATGCCCAATACGCCGAACGCCTGGTCCTTCACCCCGACGAACTGGGGGGTAAAGCCTGCCGGATATAATGAGGAGAAGGAGTAGGTATTGCTGTCCTTCACGAACCCGCCCGCCGGGCATGTCGTGTTGTTCGCCGGGCAGGAGGTGAGGTAGATCGGGTGGCTGAACGCAGAGTTGCGTGTCTGCGTGCGCACGACACCTGTGGTATCGGTCGCAGTATAAGTGATGGGCGGACGATAATTGAAGCTTTGCGTGATCTTGGAATGCGCGAAATTGCCGAATGCGTAGAGTTGGGTTGCGTCGGTCACGTCATAATGGGCGTTGACTGTGGCCTTCCAGCCCTCGGCCGGCGAATTGCCGAAAATCTGTACCGGGTCTGGATAGTTGGGGAGCTGCGATGCCAGAGCGGGATTCGCCTGCGCGAACAATACGGCGCTTGGCCGCGTCGCGTTGCGGATGGTGCCATCGTCCTTGTTATATTCGCCCGCGACCGAAATGAAGCCACGATCACCCAGCTTGACGCCGGCATAGGCCGCAATCTGTCGCGATATGCCGTCGCCGCCATTGTCGTAGAACTGGCCGTAGCGCGTGTTAAGCTCCAGCCCCTCTTCCTCCTTCAGCGTGTAGTTCAGAACGCCGGCAATGGCGTCAGACCCATATTGCGCGGTCGCGCCTTCACGCAGGATTTGCAGGTTGCCAAAGGCGATCGACGGCAGCACCGAAATGTCGGAGCCTTGCGAGAGATTGTTGGTGGGGTCGCCGGCCGCAACCTGCACCAGCGCGGAGCGGTTGAAGCGCTTGCCGTTGATCATCACTAGCGCCATGTCGCCCGCAAGGCCCCGGATAGACGGCGCGCGAACGAAGGTGGAAGCGTCGGAGATCTGGTTCTGCGCGACATTGAAGCTGGGCACGAGATTCTTGACGATTTCCAGCATATCCGCCGCAGGCTGGGTTGCCAGTTCAGCGGACCCGATGACGTCGATCGGTGAGGCTGAGTCGGTGACGGACCGGTCCGTACGACGTGTCCCGATGACGACGATCGTGTCACCGGAACTCTCTTCCGCCGCCTGATCCGGGGCGGCTGGCGTCTGAGAGAATGCCGGCGCCGTCATCGCGGCGAGCGCTGTCGTTGCAAGCAGCGCCTTGGTTAACCCACGAGCAAATACATGGTCGATCATTGATAGCCCCCTACGTTAGTATGGGCCTTTCCATCCTTCCCCCACGGCATTGATATTTGTTGCAAGCGTGTGAACGGATGGTGTCTCTGGATCCGCCATGCAGCGTCACATTGCTGGCGAAATATCTTCTCATATGTGGCATGATTGCCGCGCCTGCTTTGCCTGCGGAAGCAAAGCCGTTATGCCACACGCGCCATGCCGCTCACCCACCGCCTCGCCCTGCCCGCCGACGAACCCGCGCTGCGCGCCGTCATGACGCTGGCGATCGACCGGCTGCAATCCGCCTTTCTCACCCCCGATCAGGTGCGGGCGAGCCATGGCTTCATGGGGCTGGACAGCCGGCTGATCGCCGACGGGACCTATTTCGTCGTGGAGCGGGACGGCGTGATCGCTGGCTGCGGGGGGTGGAGCCGGCGCGCGACGCCCTATGGCCATGACGCCAGCGCCGGGCGTGACGACCGGCTGCTCGATCCCGCGCGCGAGGCGGCGAAAGTGCGGGCGATGTACACCCATCCCGATCATGTGCGGCAGGGCGTGGGGATGCTGATCCTGTCGCTGTGCGAAGCGGCGGCGCGGGCGGAGGGCTTCGCCGCGCTGGAACTGTCGGGCACGATGGCGGGGGTGCCGCTCTATCGCCGCTTCGGCTTTGCGGACGTGCGCGCCTTCGAGGATAAGGGCGTGCCGCTCATCCTGATGCGCAAGGCGATCTGAGCGATCAGGGGTAGCGGCTGGTCCACCACAGGCCCGCCAGGCTGATCGCGGCGGCGGCGCTCATATAGAGGCCGACCAACTCGACCCCCTGAACGCCGATCAGCCAGGTGGCGACGATCGGCGCGAGCGCGCCGCCGAGAATGCCGCCCAGGTTGAAGGCGAAGGATGCGCCGGTATAGCGGAGCTGGATGGGAAAGAGCGCGGGCAGATAAGCGCCGAGCGGGCCATAGACGAAGCCCATCAGGAACAGCGCGAGGCTGAGGATCAGGAACACCGGCAGCAGCGCGCCCGTGCCGATCAGCGGCCCGAAGATGATACCCATCAGGATCGTGCCGCCGCAGCCCCAGGCGAGGACGCGGATGGGGCTGGATCGGTCCGCCCACCAGCCGGCAAGGATGATGCTCAAGGCCATGAACAGGATCGCGCCGAGCTGGAGCGAGAGGAAGATGCTGCGGTCGATCTTGAGCGTGGTGGTGCCGTAGCCGAGCGCGAAGGCGGTCGCGATATAATAGACGGCGAAACAGGCGGCGCAGGCGAAGGTGCCGGCGATCGCCGCGCCGAGGTGCGAGGAGAGGAGCGTGGCGAGCGGCACGGCGGGCGGCGGGCTTTCCGCCTTCGCCGCGGCAAATTCCGGCGTCTCGGTGAGTTTGAGGCGCACCCAGAGGCCAAGGAACACCAGCACGGCGCTCCCCAGGAACGGGAGGCGCCAGCCCCAGGCGAGGAAATCGGCCTCCGACAGCAAAGTGGCGAGGAGCAGGAACAGGCCGTTCGCCGCGATGAAGCCCACCGGCGCGCCAAGCTGCGGAAACATGCCGAAGCGCGCGCGCCAGCCGGGCGGGGCGTTCTCCACCGCCAGCAGCGCCGCGCCGCCCCATTCGCCGCCGAGGCCGAGCCCCTGGCCGAAGCGCAGCAGGCACAGGATCAGCGGCGCCCACCAGCCGATCTGCGCATGGGTTGGCAGAAATCCGATCAGCAATGTGCAGCCGCCCATCAGCATCAGCGAGGTGACCAGCGTCGCCTTGCGCCCGACGCGGTCGCCATAATGGCCGAAGATCGCCGCGCCCAGCGGCCGCGCCAGGAAGGCGAGGGCGAGGCTGCCATAGGAGGCCATCAGCTGCGCGGTCGGCGAGGAGGAGGGGAAGAATAGCGCGGGGAAGATCAGGCTGGCGGCGGTGGCGTAGATGTAGAAGTCGTAAAACTCCACCGCCGTGCCGATCAGGCTGGCGGCGAGCACGCGCTTGTGCCGCCACATTGCACCCATGCCGCTCGCGCTCGTCATCGTCCGCTCCCCCGATCGTCTCTGGCCGCGATGACGCTATGCGGCGGATTTTGCAATCATCGACTGACCGCGCCCATGCGGATCATTCCGATGCGATGCCCGGATCGCGCGCCACCGCCATCGGCAGGCGGACGACGAAGCGCGCGCCCTTCTGCGCGTCCTCCCGGTCGCCGATGCTGATGCGGCCCTGATGCCCCTCCACGATCGAGCGGGCGATGGCGAGGCCGAGGCCCGAATGTTTGCCGAACGCCTCGCCTTCGGGGCGGACGCTGTGGAAGCGGCGAAAAATATGCTCGCGCTCGGATTCGGGGACGCCCGGCCCTTCATCCTCGACGCTGACGAACACCTGATCGTCGGCGACGGTAGCGATGATCTGGACCAGGCCGCCGTCAGGGGAGAAGGAGACGGCATTGTCGATGAGATTGTCGAGCACGCGGATCAGCCGCCCTTCCTCGCCCAGCACGACCGCGACATCCTTGCGCGGCCGGGCGAAGGCGAGGCGGACGCCGCGCGGCACCCCGCGCGCCTCGCGGGCGATCACCATCTTTTCGATGAGCAGGCCAAGGTCGATCGGCTCGAACCGGGTGCGGGAGAGTTCGGCATCGACGCGCGAGGCTTCGGCAATGTCGGTGACGAGCCGGTCGAGCCGGCGCACATCGTCCTGGGCGATCGCCATCAACTGCGCGCGCAGGTCGGGCTGCTCCACCCGGTCGAGCGCATCGAGCGCGGAGCGGAGCGAGGCGATCGGGTTCTTGAGTTCATGGGACACGTCGGCGGCGAAAGCGTCGGTCGCGTCGATCCGCTGGCGCAGCGCATGGCTCATGTCGGACAGCGCACGGGCGAGCATCCCGATCTCGTCGCGCCGCTCGGGCAGGCGCGGCACGGTGACTTCGCGCGCCCGGCCGAGGCGCACCCGCACGGCGGCGCGGGCGAGGCGCTGGAGCGGCTGGACGATAGTGCGGGCGAGGAACAGCGAGAGCAGCACCGAGGCGAGGATCGCGGCGGCGAGGACGATGCCGAGGCGAAAGCGCTCGGCGCGGACCACGCGGGTGATGTCGCGCGCATTTTCGGTCGCAAGCAGGCTGCCGCCATCCTTCATGCGGACAGCGGCGGAAATCATGAAGGTGCGGTCGGGCGCATAGCGGTTCGTCGCCTGCGGCCGGCCGGTGCGGCGCGCGGCGGCGACTTCGGGCCAGGCGTCGGCGCGGTCGATCGCAGGCTCCTCGAAATCGGGCGGCCGGTCGGCATCGACCACGCTGTCCACCATCTTGTCGAGGAAGCGGGCTATATGCCGGCGCAATTGCTCCTCGTCGGGCGAGCGTAGGCGGTAGCGCGGCGCATCCATGGCGAAGCTGTCGGCGACCAGTCGCCCGTCGGGGGCGTAGCGGCGCACCCTGTCCCTGGTCTGGCGCGCATAGGCGGCGATCAGCGAATCGTGCCGGTCGGCGGGGGCATTGGCGAGGCCGATGGCAAGCAACTGCAACTCGCGCGCGGATTGCTCCAGCCGCGCGTCGACGATGCGGGTGCGATAGCTGTCGAGGTAGAAGAAGCCGCCAGCGAGCAGCGCGAGCGCGAAGACGTTGATCGCCAGGATGCGCGGCGTCAGGCTCAGCCGCCCCGACCAACGCACCGCAAGCGGCGCGCCGTCACTCCTCCGAGAATCGGTAGCCGGCGCCATAGAGCGTGTCGATCGCGTTGAAATCGGGGTCCACCTCGCGGAATTTCCGGCGCAGGCGCTTTATATGGCTGTCGATGGTGCGATCATCGACATAGACGTCGTCCTGATAAGCGGCGTCCATCAGCTGGTTGCGGTTCTTGACCACGCCGGGCCGCGCGGCAAGCGCTTCCAGGATCAGGAATTCGGTGACGGTCAGCGTCACGTCCTGCCCCGCCCATTTGACGCGATGGCGCGCCGGGTCCATCTCCAGCCGGCCGCGCAGGATCGGGTCGGCGACCGGATCGTCGGGCGTCTCGGGCGCGGCGCGCACCTCGGCGCGGCGCAATATCGCGCGGATGCGGGCGATCAGCAGCCGCTGCGAAAAGGGCTTGGCGATATAGTCGTCGGCGCCCATCGCAAGGCCCAGCGCCTCGTCCAGTTCGTCCGCCTTGGAGGTGAGGAAAATGACCGGCATCTGGCTCCGCTCGCGCAGCCGGCGCAGCAGTTCCAGGCCATCCATGCGCGGCATCTTGATGTCGAACACGGCGAGGTCGGCGGGATTGTCCAGCAGCGCCTTGAGCGCGGTTTCCGCATCGGAATAGACCCGCGTCAGAAAACCCTCGGCCTGAAGCGCGATCGACACCGAGGTCAGGATATTCTTGTCGTCGTCCACCAGAGCGATGGTTGCGGTCATGCGGCGTCCTGCGCGATCCAAGGAGCGTTGAGGGGGCGAGGAGGTGCGTTAGACGATGCGCCGCGCGGCTGCAAGAAAAGGCGCGGCATCGGTGCGGTCGGCGACATAGGTCAATAGGCTGTCGATATTCGGCACAATCGCGCGCTCCGGCCATTTGACGGACAAGGAACAAAGCCCTATGCCGATGGCGTTCCCAAGCGATGGACGCCGCGCGGAAGATCGCGGCGCCGGCGCGGCGGATCGGTTGCGCAAACATACCTTGCGCGATGCGACTAACATATCAGGAGCAAAGGCGTGCAGGCCAAATCCTCAATAACCCTGGCCGACCAGGGCATTTCCACCCATGCGCAACTGCATTGGAATCTCGGCACCGCGCCGCTGGTCGAAGCGGCCGTCCGCAACGGTGAAGGCATATTGTCCAAGGACGGCCCGCTGGTCGTCAAGACCGGCAAACATACCGGCCGCAGCGCGAAGGACAAGTTCATCGTCCGCGACGCCGAAACCGAAAGCACCGTCTGGTGGGGCAACACCAACGTGCCCATGACGCCCGAGCATTTCGCTGCGCTGAAGGCAGATTTCTTCGCCGCGCTGGGCGAGAAGGACACGCTCTACGTCGCCGACCTGTTCGGCGGGTCGCAGCCCGAGCATCGCGTCAATGTGCGCGTCATCAACGAGCGGGCCTGGCACAACCTCTTCATCCGCACGCTTCTTGTGCGCCCTACCGCCGATGAACTGGCGGGCTTCGCCCCCGAATATACCATCATCGACCTGCCGACCTTCAAGGCCGATCCGGCGCGTCATGGCTGCCGCACCGAGACCGTGGTCGCGGTCAATTTCAGCGAGAAGCTGATCCTGATCGGCGGCACCGCCTATGCCGGCGAGATGAAGAAGTCGGTGTTCGGCATCTTGAACTACCTGCTGCCGGTGAAGGGCGTGATGCCGATGCACTGTTCGGCCAATATCGGCCCGGACGGCGACACGGCGGTCTTCTTCGGCCTGTCCGGCACCGGCAAGACGACGCTGTCGGCCGACGCCAGCCGCACCCTGATCGGCGACGATGAGCATGGCTGGTCGGACACGGCGGTCTTCAATTTCGAAGGCGGCTGCTACGCCAAGATGATAAACCTGTCGGCCGAGGCCGAACCGGAGATTTTCGCCACCACCAAGCGATTCGGCACCGTGCTGGAAAATGTCGTGATCGACGAAGATACGCGCGAAATCGACCTCGATGACAACAGCCTCGCGGAAAACAGCCGGGGTTCCTACCCGATCGATTTCATCCCGAACACGTCGGAGAAGAATCTGGGGCCGGTGCCCAAGAATATCATCTTCCTGACCGCCGACGCCTATGGCGTGCTGCCGCCGATCGCGCGGCTGACCCCCGACCAGGCGATGTATCATTTCCTGTCGGGCTATACCGCGCGCGTTGCGGGCACCGAAATCGGCGTGACCGAGCCCACCGCCACCTTCTCGACCTGCTTCGGCGCGCCGTTCATGCCGCGCCATCCGACCGTCTATGGCAATCTGCTCAAGGAGCGGATCGCCAAGGGCGGCGTCACCTGCTGGCTGGTCAATACCGGCTGGGCGGGCGGCAAGGCGACGATGCCGGGGATCAAGCGGATGCCGATCAAGGTCACTCGCGCGCTGCTCAACGCCGCGCTCGACGGCAGCCTCAACAATGTCGAGTTCCGCATCGATCCGAATTTCGGCTTCGAGGTGCCGGTGGCGGTGAACGGCGTCGACTCGACCATCCTCGATCCGCGCGCCATGTGGACCGACAAGGACGCCTATGACGCGACGGCCGCGACGCTGGTCAAGGCGTTCGTCGACAATTTCGCGCAGTTCGAGGACCATGTGGACGACAGCGTCCGCAACGCGGCGCTCGTCGCTGCGGCTTGATCGGGCGACATCGGAATAAGGGGGGCGGGGGAGAAATCCTCCGGCCCCTCTTCGTTGGCGCACCGATCATCCTCCCCTTGCAGGGGAGGTGGCAACCCGAAGGGTTGACGGAGGGGTGTCCCGCTATCGAGAGGGTGACACCCCTCCACCACGCCCTACGGGCGCGGTCCCCCTCCCCTTACAGGGGAGGATGGTTTTGCCTCGCCTCGTAGACACTGCTATCCTCCTTCCTCACTCACGCGGGAGGGACGGGCATGTTCGACGATCTGATCGGGAAGCTGGGCGGGCTGGAAGCGGTCGCGGCGCAGATCGGGCTGGAGCCGGCGCAGATGCAGGCGTTGATGAGCGAGATCGCGGCGAAGATCGGCTCGGGCGAAACCAGCGTCAGCGCGCTCGCCGAGGTCGCGGCGGAGCATGGCGTCTCGGCCGACGCGCTCCAGGGCCTGCTCGGCAACCTCACCGGCCCCGAAGGCTTGCTGGGGCAGATTGGCGGCATGTTCGATCGTGACGGCGACGGCAATCCGATGAATGAACTGGGCGGCATCGCCAAGGGGCTGTTCGGGTAGAAGCGCGGCGGTTTAGGGCGCCCAAGTTTTTTTGTCCTTGCGCCGCGCGTGCGGACGGGCCAATTCGCGCATAGATTGATTATTGCGAATGATCCGCAAAAGGCTGCGACGCGCGGCCGCCCAGGCGCAAGGACAAGACTGTTGACCGACGTGACGACCGACAAGCCGGTATTGGAACCGACCGGCGCGCTTTCCGTGGAGACCGTGCTGTCGGTCAAGCATTGGAACGAGCATCTGTTCAGCTTCCGTATCACGCGGCCTGCCAGCTTCCGCTTCCGCTCGGGCGAATTCGTGATGATCGGCCTGATGGGCGACAATGGCAAGCCGCTGCTGCGCGCTTACTCGGTCGCGAGTCCCAGCTGGGACGAGGAGATCGAGTTCCTCTCGATCAAGGTGCAGGACGGGCCGCTGACCTCCAGGCTCCAGCTGATCCAGCCCGGCGACCAGATCTATCTCGGCCGCAAGCCCACCGGCACGCTCGTTACCGACGCGCTGCTGCCCGGCAAGCGGCTGTTCATGCTCTCGACCGGCACGGGGCTTGCGCCCTTCCTCAGCCTGTCGCGCGACCCCGATGTCTATGAATTTTACGAGCAGGTGGTGATCGTCCATTCGGTGCGCCGGGTGAGCGATTTGGCCTTCCGCGACGAACTGGAGGGCAAATGGTCCGAAGACCCGCTGGTGTCGGAACAGGCGCCCGCGCAGTTTCACTATGTCCCGACCGTCACCCGCGAGCCGTTCGAGGGCAACACGACCCGCATCGACGCGCTGGTCGAAAGCGGCGCGCTGTTCGAAGGGATTCCGGGCGCGGCGAAGTTCGACCCCGAAACCGATCGGATCATGATGTGCGGCAGCATGGAAATGATTAAGCAGTTCGCGGCCTTCTTCGAAGGCGAAGGCTTCACCGAAGGCAGCAACGCTGCGCCCGGCCAGTTCGTGATCGAGCGGGCGTTCGTGGGGTAGGTTCCCGACGGGGGCGGGGTCTCGCCAATCTTCCTCCCCTTACAGGGGAGGATGATGTTATCAGGCCTTCCGCCCCTTCACCCAAGCCTCGACATTGCCTGCCAGCACGGTCATCGGCACGCCGCCGCTCTTCACCACCGCGTCGTTGAACAGGCGGAAGTCGAACCGCTCGCCCAGCGCCTTCTGCGCTGCCCCGCGCAGCCGCACGATCTCGCCATGGCCGACTTTGTAACCGCACGCCTGCCCCGGCCAGGCGCAATAGCGATCGACCTCGCCCTGCACATCCTCGACCGTCGAGCCATTGGTGCTGGCGAACCAGTCGATCGCTTGGCTCCGGGTCCAGCGTTTCGCGTGCAACCCGGTATCCACCACCAACCGGCAGCAGCGATAGGCGATCGACTGGAGATAGCCCAGCCGCCCCGCCGCATCGCTCTCATAGACGCCCAGTTCGTCGCCCAGCTGTTCGGCATAGAGCGCCCAGCCCTCCGAATAGGCGTTGAAGGCGAGCAGCGAGCGGATCAGCGGCAGTTTGTACGTATATTCGCCCTGCCAGATGTGCCCCGGTATCCCCTCATGATAGCAGAGCGTCGGCAGCGCGTAGCGCGGCCAGATGCTCGTGTCGCGCAGGTTGATATAATAGTTGCCCGGCACGCTCCCGTCGATCGAGCCGGCGCCGGCATAGGCGCCCGGCGCGCCCGCCTCGATCTCCACCGGCACGCGCTTGACGATCAGCTTGCCTGGCACCAGCGTCGCGAAAGCGCGCGGCAGGCGGGTGCGGATGTCGGCCAGGCGACCATCGATATAGGAGAGGATTTGCGCGCGGCCCTTGTCGTCATTGGGAAAGAGATAGCGCGGGTCTTTCCCCATCGCGGTCATGCGCTCGCCGACCGTACCCTTGGTCAGGCCCAGCCCCTTGAGCAAGCCATCCATCTTCCCTTGCAGCGCCGCGAGCTGGTCAAGGCCGAGCTGATGCACCGCGTCCGGGGTCATGCGGGTGGTGGTGCCGGCTTGCAGCGCCCAGGCGTAATAGGCGTCCCCCTGCGGCAGCTTCCACGCGCCCGCATCCATCGTCGCGGTGGCGCGCTGGCGTTGCAACTCGGCAATCTGGGCGGCGAGCGCGGGGGCGACCTCGGCCTTCACAATGGCGGCAGCCTTAGCGTCATAATCGCCCGCCATGTCCTTGGTGCGGCGCGCGATCGAGGCGACCGGCACCCATTGCTCGATCGGCTGCGCCTGCACGGCGGTCATCTGCTTCAGCGTCTTGTCGAGCAGGAAGGCGGGCGCGACCACGCCGATGCCGGCATCATGCCGCAGCCGCTCGGTCTCGCCGGTCAGATTGGCGGCATAGGCGGAGAGGCGCGCCAGATAGGCGTCGGCGTCCGCCCGGTCCTTGATCGCGTGATTGCTGTCGAGGAAATCGGGCGTTTCTACGAAGCTGCCAGTGTTCTGGGCGACCGCATAGGGGCTGTTGCGGTAGGACCAATTGCTGTTCATCATCGCCATGTCGCCGAAGGGAAAGGCGAAACCGTCCGCCGCCAGTTCATGCGCGGCGAGGACGACATCGACATCGGTGCGGGTAGCGGGCGACAGCGCCGCGCGATTCACGGCGCGCAGCTTCGCCAGACGCTCCGCCACATGCGCCGCGATCCGCGCCTGTCCGGCGGGCGATTTGTCGCCAAGTCGGCTCTTGAGCGCGGCGCGCGCGCCGCTGTCGATGCCAAGGCCGCTGGCGGTCTCCGGCGCATCGGCCAGCATCGCTTCGGCCATGTCGGCCAGCATCGCCTGCGCGCCGGCATCGGCGCTTTGGGCCGCGCGGGCGGGCAGGGCGGCGAGCGCCAGGGCGGACGAGCCAGCGATCAGGACGTCGCGGCGACTATGGGACATGGCGAGGGCTCCGGGATGATGTTCCCCTATCTATGCCCATTATCCCGCCGAGCGAAAAGAGGTGGCCTACAGCGCCAGCCGGGCTAAGCAGGCGCGAACCGGACCCAAGGAGACCCCTCATGCTGCTGCGCCACGCCCGTTCGCTGCTGTTCCTGCCCGCGTCCAACCCGCGCGCCATCGCCAAGGCGCGGTCGCTGCCCTGCGACATGGTGATATTGGACCTGGAGGATTCGGTGCCCGACGACGCCAAGAAGGTCGCGCTGGACGGTGCGATTGCGGCGCTGGACGAAGGCTTTGGCGGCCGGCTGGCGGCGGTGCGGATCAATGTCGAGGGCACGCCCAGCCATGGGGCAGAGATGGTGGCGCTCAAGGGCACGGCCGCCGACTATGTCGTGCTGCCCAAGGTCGAGCATCCCAAGCAGGTGCGGGACGTATTCAGTGTCGCGCAGAAGCCGGTGATCGCGATGATCGAAAGCGCCAGGGGCGTGCTGGCTGCGCCGGCGATCGCGGCGGGGGAGGGGTGCGCGGGGCTCTTCATGGGCAATAACGACCTGCGCAAGGATCTCGGCATCCCGCCTTCCGCCGGGCGCGCGGGCCTTGCCCACGCGATGCAGGCGGTGGTGCTGGCGGCGCGCGCGGCGGGGATCGCGGTGTTCGACGGTGTGTTCAACCGGCTGGAGGACGAAACGGGCCTTGAGGCCGAATGCGCCGAAGGCCACCATCTGGGCTTCGACGGCAAGACATTGATCCACCCGAGCCAGGTCACTGTCGCCAATCAGGTGTTCGGCCCCGACGCGCAGGCTGTCGCCGACGCCCGCCGGCTGGTCGAGGCAGCGACCGGCGGCGCGGAACGGTTCGAGGGGCGGATGATCGAGACGATGCATGTCGAGGAAGCGCGGGCGCTGATCGCGCGGGCGGAGGCGGTGCGCGGCTGACCTGGCCCTCTCATGGACCGTTGCACGCATGTGACACATGCTCGGCAAAAATGCGGGCCGGGGGACCATCGCCCGCATCGCCATTGATCCGATCGCTTTTCGCGGGCGTTGGCGACCGATGGGCTCGCAGGGGCGAGCGGGAAGGAAGGGGTCCATCATGCTGCATCGCTCTGCCGTCGTGGCGCGCCGGCTGCTTGCCGCGAGCGCGCCATGCGCCTTGTTCGCCTGCCCGGTGCTGGCGCAGGTCAGCGACCCGGCCGATCAAGGCGGCACCATCGTCGTCACCGGCAGCCGTATCCAGCAATTCGGCTACAATCTCGCCAACCCGCTGGTGACGGTGAGCGCCGAAACGCTGGAGCAGGCGGGCAATGTGCAGATCATCGACACGCTGCGGCAGAACCCCGCGCTGATCGCTTCCTTCGGCGGCGCCCAGACCTCGGGTTCCAACGCCAATTTCGGTTCGGTCGGTGTCCAGCTTCTGAACCTGCGCGGCCTTGGCGAGCAGCGCACCCTCGTCCTCGTCAACGGCCGCCGCCATGTGGCGAGCCTGGCCGGCACCGCCGCCGTCGACATCAACACCATCCCCACCGACCTGATCGAAGGCGTCGACGTGCTGACCGGCGGGGCGTCCGCCATCTACGGCGCGGACGGCGTGTCGGGCGTGGTCAATTTCCGGCTGAAGCGTGATTTCGATGGTCTGCTGGCGAGCGGTCAGATCGGCATTTCCAGCCGCGGCGATGCGGGCCAGCGCTACGGCTCGGTGACATTTGGCAGGAATTTCGCGGAGGGGCGCGGCAACATCGCCCTGTCCTACGAATATCGCGCTCAGGATCGCCTCAGTAGCTTCGCGCGCGAACGCACGGGCAATCCGCTCAAGACCTTCGGCATCGTCCGCAATCCGGCGGATTTCCCCGATGATCCCGCCGTCCCCGATCGCATCCCGTTCAACGATCTGCGCTATGCCGACAGTTCGGTGGACGGCGCGGTCGATTTCGACGTGGTAGATTGTCTCGACGACGGGCTTTGCGTCCCCGACTATACCGGCTCCGGCAAAGTCTATGATCGCGGCCTGCTGCTGCGCTCGTCGGGCGGCCTGGCGCAGGGCGGGGACAGCACGCCGCTCGCCGGCTATCAGGGCGATCTGCAAGCCGCCAACCGGGTCCACAACATCAACCTTCTGTCGCATTACGATGTCAGCGACGCGATCAAATTCTTCTTCGAAGCCAAATATGTGAAGAACCGCACCTTCACCCTGTCGCAGCCTTCGTTCGATTTCTTCACCTATCTCTCGCCCGACAATCCCTATCTTCAGGACCGGTACGCCGGCATCGCCGACACGTCGCAGGGCGCGCTCGTCACGCGCGACAATTTCGACCTCGGCGTGCGCGGCGAGCGCAACGACCGCGAGACGATGCGTTTCGTCGGCGGGTTCGAGGGGGCGATCACCGATCATGCCCGCTACGAACTCTCCTACACCTACGGCCAGACTAAATCCAAGGTGCTGCTGACCGACTATCGCATCGGCGACCGTTACTGGGCGGCGATCGACGCGGTGCGCGATCCGGCAAGCGGGCAGATCGTCTGCCGCTCGACGCTGGACCCCGCCGCCAACATCAATCCCGACAATTATGACGCGCCCGCCACCAGCTTCACCCCCGGCGCGGGCGGAGGCTGCCGCCCGCTGAACCTGCTCGGCAATGGCGTGCGCGATCAGGCGGCGCTCGACTGGGTCAATGCCGACGTCCGCAACCGCGCGAAGGTGCAGAAGCATGTCCTGTCGGGATCGATCAATGGCGATTTGGGCCAGTTCTTCGCGCTGCCCGGCGGCCCGATCGGCTTCGCGCTGGGCGCGGAATATCGCAAGGAAAAGAGCGCCTTCCGCACCGATCCGCTGCTCAAGACCGGCGCTCTCGCCGATTTTTCCGCGCAGCAGGATGAAAGCGGCAGCTTCGACGTGAAGGAAGCCTTCGCCGAATTGTCGGTGCCCTTGCTCAAGGACATGCCCTTCGCACATAACTTAAGCTTCGGCGCGGCGCTTCGCCTGTCCGACTATTCGACCATCGGCAAGACCACGACCTGGAAGGTCGATGGCGTCTATGCGCCGATCCCGGACGTCAGCTTCCGCGGCACCTGGTCCGAAGCGGTGCGCGCGCCCAACATCACCGAATTGTTCGCGCCGCGCAATGGCGGCCTCGACTTCATCGGGGACCCGTGCGACCCGGTCTATATTACCGAAGGCACCCAATATCGCGCCGCCAACTGCCAGGCGGCGCTCTCCGCCCTCGGCCTCAGCCCCGCGCAGATCGCGGCCTTCAACCCGGAAAATGATCCGACCGCGACAGTCACCCTGCCCGGCAACAGCGGCGGCAACCGCGATTTGCAGGAGGAAACGGCGCGCACCTGGACCGCCGGCGTAGTGCTGCGGCCGGGCTTCCTCCCCGGCCTTGTGGCTTCGTTCGACTGGTACGACATCAAGCTGAAAAATGCGATCAACACCGCCACGGCGGAGGAAGTCGCGGAACTCTGCGTCGATCAGCCCAGCCTCGACAATGTCTTTTGCGCCAACATCTCGCGCGATCCTGCGACCGGCTATATCAATGGCTGGTTCGTCCAGCCGCAGAATGTCGCGAGCTTTCGCACCTCGGGCGCGGATTTCAAGCTCAACTATCGGTTCGACACCGCAAAGGCCGGCATCTTTTCGATCGGCCTCGTCGGTGGCTATCTCAACAAGCTGGAATTCATCCCGACGCCCGGCGCGACCGTCGATGTCGATCGCCTGGAAGCCTATTATCCCAAGTGGAACGCGACCGGCGACATCAGCTGGACGCTGGACAGGCTGACGGTCAATTACGGCGTTAGCTGGTTCAGCAAGACCCGCCGCTACACCACCGAGGAACTGGCGGCGAACCCCGACCTCTCCGACCCCAAATATTTCCGCTACAAGGAAAAATGGCAGCACGACGTTTACGTCGCCTATGATGTGGACAAGCGTTTCCGCTTCTTCCTGGGCGCGAACAATCTGTTCGACCAGCAGCCCGCGATCGCGTCCGCCGATTATCCGGTCAGCTATGTCGGGCGCTATCTATATGCCGGCGCGAAAATCACGATGTGAGGCGGGGAGGGGCGATCAGCACTTCTCGTATTTCCAGTTGCGGCCCTTGCCCTCGGCGATCCATGCGACCGCCTCAGCGATGCGGCGCTCCCGCGTCGGATCGGTCTTCGCTTCGCCGATCCACTCGGCATAGTCGCGCTGCTTGCCGGGCGGGAAGGCAGCCCAGACAGCGGCAGCGGCGGGATCGGCATCGATTGCGGCGGCAAGGTCGGGGTGGACCGGCAGCGGTTCGCGTGGCTGACGAGCCGCGAGGCGGGGCGGCTTCGCGCCAGCCTCGATCAGCGCCACGGACTGCGCCAGCAGCGCGCGAAAATCGTCGTCGGACGGGAGATCGGCGAGCGACCGGATCTTGCCCAGCTGGCCCATCCCGTCCCGCTCCCCGGCATCTTCGCCGTACCAGAGCCCAACCGCCGCATGATGGCTGAAGGCGGCGATGGAAGCCAGATTTTTGCCCCGATAGACGAAGTGCGGGAACCCCCATTTGATCGCTTCGACCGTGTCGGGACAGCTGTCATGCACGAGCGCACGGACATGGGCGACTATGGGGCGGGCGAAGTCGGCCTGGCCCGCGATATATGTGTCAACCGCGTCCGACCGCGCCGTCACGCCCGGTGCCGCGCCGTCAGCAGATAGTTGATCGCCTTGTTGTCCGACAGCACGAACCTGCGCGCTGGATCGAAGGAGAGGCCGCTGCTGTCCACCACCTCCAGCCCCGCGTCGGTCAGTAGCAAGGTCAGTTCGTCGGGCGTCAGGAACTTGCCCCAATCATGCGTGCCTTTGGGGATGCCGCCGATACTCTCGCCGAAAGTAATCATCGCTAAGCGGGAGAGGGGGGTGCGATTGGGCGTGGAAAGGATCAGCAGCCCATCGGGCGCGAGCCGCGCGCCGAGCGCTGCCACGAAACCCGCCGGGTCGGCGACATGCTCGATCACCTCCATCGACGTGACGAGATCGAAGCGCTCGCCAAGCATTCGCTCCACTGGCGTAGCGCGATAGTCGATCGCCAGGCCTTGGCCCCGCGCATGGTCCAGCGCCGCCGCGACATTTTCCATCGCAGCGTCGAGACCAGTCACCCGCGCGCCCAGCCGCGCCAGCGGCTCGGTCAGCAGGCCCGCGCCGCATCCGACATCGAGCGCGCTTTTGCCCACCAAAGGCCGGAAGCTCTGCTCGCTCCCCGGCCAATGCCGGTCGATCGCGGCGCGGATGTAGCGCAGCCGCACCGGGTTCAGCTTGTGCAGCATGGCGCTCGATCCGGCGGGGTTCCACCAGTCGGCAGCCATTTCGCCGAAATGGGCGGCTTCCCTGGGGTCGATCGTCGCGGCTGGCTCTGTCATCCGGCCTTTATAGGGGGCGACATGCCGGCTGCCTAGCTGCCGCCGGCCTTGTCCTCCTCGTTCAGCCGCTCGCGCAGGTCGCGCGTCGCCTGTTCGGTGCGGGCGATCTCGCGCGGATTGCGATGCTTGCGGTTGCTGACGATGACGAAGATCAGCACCAGCCCCAGCAGGATCGGGCCGCCGATCGTGACCAGGCCCCAGATGCTCGTGTCCATGGCTGCTCTCCTTTCGCTGTTCAGGACAGGAAAGATCGGGACGCGCGCTGGTTCCCTCGGCTTGCCATATCCGCCGCTGCTGCTAAGAGAAGCGCCGCTTGAGGCCCATTCGGGACATTTTCTTTCACAAACACAGGCAGGTTCGACACGCAAATGGCGCGCATCGTGATGAAATTCGGCGGCACCTCGATGGCGGGGATGGAGCGGATTCGCAACGTGGCGGCGCGCGTCAAGCATGTCGTGGAGCAGGGCCACGAGGTCGCCGTCGTCGTGTCCGCGATGGCGGGCGAGACCGACCGGCTGGTGGGCTTCTGCAAGGAAGCCTCGCCGCTCTATGACCCGGCGGAATATGATGTCGTGGTCGCCAGCGGCGAGCAGGTGACGAGCGGCCTGCTGGCGATGACGCTCAAGGCCATGGGCGTGGACGCGCGCAGCTGGCTCGGCTGGCAATTGCCGATCCGCACGATCGAGGCCCATGCCAAGGCGCGCATCTCCACCATCGAGACCGACGCACTGGTCGCGGCCATGCAGGCAGGCCAGGTCGCCGTCATCCCCGGTTTCCAGGGCATGATGGACGATGGCCGCGTGTCGACGCTCGGCCGGGGCGGGTCCGACACGTCGGCGGTCGCGGTGGCGGCGGCGGTGAAGGCGGATCGCTGCGACATCTACACCGATGTCGATGGCGTCTATACCACCGACCCGCGCATCGTCGCCCGCGCGCGCAAGCTCGATCTCGTCACCTATGAGGAGATGCTGGAGCTGGCCTCGGTGGGTGCCAAGGTGCTCCAGACCCGCTCGGTCGGCCTCGCCATGAAGGAAGGCGTGGTCGTGCAGGTGCTGTCCTCCTTCGACGATCCCACCCAGGACGACCTCCCCGGCACGCTGATCGTGAGCGACGAGGAACTGGACGCCAAGCTCAAGGAAACCAAGATGGAACGGCAACTCATCACCGGCATCGCCCATGACAAGAATGAGGCGAAGATCATCGTCACCCGCGTGCCCGACAAGCCGGGCGCGGTCGCCAGCATCTTCGGCCCGCTGGCGGACGCAGCGATCAACGTCGACATGATTATCCAGAATGACAGCAAGGAGAAGGAAGAGACCGACGTCACCTTCACAGTGCCGCGCGCCGACCTCGCCCGCAGCGTCGACATATTGGAGGCGAACAAGGAGAAGATCGGCTTCCGCCGCATCATCACCGACGTCGAAGTCGCCAAGATCAGCGTCGTGGGCGTTGGCATGCGCAGCCATGCCGGCGTCGCCGCCACCATGTTCAAGACGCTCGCCGATCGCGGCATCAATATCGAGGCGATCTCCACCAGCGAGATCAAGGTCAGCGTGCTGATCGACGAGGATGAAACCGAACTCGCGGTGCGCGTGCTGCACACGGCCTACGGGCTCGACGCGCCGGCGGGGTAAATTCCGCGCCACTATAGCTGGATCGTCATTCCCGCGAAGGCGGGAATCCATCTCCCGACCTTTCGCCAAGACGATAGCTTAGGAGATGGATCCCCGCTTTCGCGGGGATGACGGTATAGGCTTGGGGGGAAGTCTCAGCCCTTCTTCAGCGCCTCGGCCTTATGCGCCGCGCGCTTCCCCTCGTCGGTTTCGACGATGAACTGCGGCTCGTCCTTCGACGCCTTGACCTTATGCCCCTTGATCTGAGTCGGGCTGGTGACCTTCTTCACCACCTTGCCCTCGGCCGTGCCGCCATGGCTGTTCCAGCGAACCGCGTCGCCCTTCTTGAGCGCCTTGGTCATGGGTTGCGATCCATGATCGCGCCGCCATCCTCTTCTTCCTCCAGCAGCACTGCCGCGTCGGCATTGGCGGACAGGCGCACCTGATTGCCCTCGACCTCGGCGACGAGGCCGCCCGACACATAATGATGATGGTCGCCATGGCTGCCGCTGTCCGCCTTGGTCAGCTTGATCCGGTCACCCTCGACATGATCGACAGTGCCGATATGCACGCCGTCCGCGCCGATGACTTCCATATGTTCGGTGATGCTGCTGAGGTCCGCCATGATGCTCTCCTTGCGATGACGCGGGTTCAACGCAGGGAGAGCGGAATGGATGCGGCGCTCAGCGCTCGATCTGGCTCACGTCGCGCACCGCGCCCCGCGCGGCGTTGGTCGTCATGGCGGCATAGGCGCGCAGCGCCGGAGTCACATCGCGCTTGCGGCCGAAGGGCTTCCACGCCTTCGCGCCGCGCGCCTCCATCTCGGCGCGTCGCGCGGCGAGGACCGCGTCGTCTAGGTCGATGCGGATCGAGCGGGCGGGGATGTCGATCACGATCGGATCGCCCGTTTCGATGAGCGCGATCGCGCCGCCCTCCGCCGCTTCGGGCGAGACATGGCCGATCGACAGGCCCGACGATCCGCCAGAAAAGCGCCCGTCGGTGATGAGCGCGCACAGCTTGCCGAGGCCCTTCGATTTGAGGTAGCTGGTGGGATAGAGCATTTCCTGCATCCCCGGCCCGCCCTTCGGCCCTTCGTAGCGGACGATGACGATTTCGCCGGGCTTGACCTCGTTGCCCAGGATGCCCGCGACCGAAGCGTCCTGGCTTTCATAGACGCGCGCGGTGCCGTGGAAGACGAGGATGCTCTCGTCCACGCCCGCGGTCTTCACGATGCAGCCTTCGGGCGCGAGATTGCCGAACAGCACGGCCAGCCCGCCATCCTGCGAGAAAGGATGTTCGGCGGAGCGGATCACGCCCTTTTCGCGATCGGTGTCCAGTTCCTCCCAGCGCGACGACTGGCTGAAAGCGACCTGGGTCGGCACCCCGCCCGGCGCGGCGCGATAGAAATTGCGGACGTCCTCGCTATTCGTGCGGCCGATATCCCAGCGGGCGAGCGCATCGGCAAGCGTGGCGCTGTGTACGGTCGGCAGCGACGCATCGACCAGCCCCGCGCGCTCCAATTCGCCCAATATCGCCATGATTCCGCCCGCGCGGTGGACATCCTCCATATGGACGTCATTCTTGGCCGGCGCGACCTTGCACAGGCACGGCACCCGGCGCGACAGCCGGTCGATATCGGCCATGGTGAAATCGACTCCGCCCTCATAGGCCGCGGCGAGCAGATGCAGCACCGTGTTGGTGGAGCCGCCCATCGCAATGTCGAGGCTCATCGCATTTTCGAACGCGGCGAAGCTGGCGATGCTGCGCGGCAGGACGCTTTCGTCATCCTGCTCATAATAGCGCTTGGTGATGTCGACGATCAGGTGCCCGGCCTCGCGGAACAGCCGCTCGCGATCCGAATGGGTGGCGAGAACCGATCCGTTGCCGGGCAGCGAGAGGCCCAGCGCCTCGGTCAGGCAGTTCATCGAATTGGCGGTGAACATGCCCGAACATGACCCGCAGGTCGGGCAGGCGGAGCGCTCCAGCGTCTCCACTTCCGCGTCGGTATAGCTGTCGTCCGCCGCCCCGACCATGGCGTCAACCAGATCGAGCGCGACCTTCCGACCGCGCAAATCGGCCTTGCCTGCTTCCATCGGCCCACCCGACACGAACACAACGGGGATGTTGAGCCGCATCGCGGCCATCAGCATCCCCGGCGTGATCTTGTCGCAGTTGGAGATGCACACGATCGCGTCGGCGCAATGGGCGTTGACCATATATTCTACGCTGTCGGCGATCAGGTCGCGGCTGGGCAGCGAATAGAGCATCCCGCCATGGCCCATGGCGATGCCGTCATCGACCGCGATGGTGTTGAGTTCCTTGGCCACGCCGCCCGCCGCCTCAATCTCGCGCGCGACCAGTTGCCCGAGATCCTTCAGATGCACATGGCCGGGCACGAACTGGGTGAAGCTATTGGCGATCGCGATGATCGGCTTGCCGAAATCCCCGTCCTTCATCCCCGTCGCGCGCCAGAGGCTGCGCGCACCCGCCATGTTGCGGCCGTGGGTGGTGGTGCGGGAACGATAGGCGGGCATCGGAACGGTCCTTCAGGGTTGGGCAGGCGGCCCCTCTACAGCTTAAGGTCGGCCCAAGAAACATATTATTCCTGTCCACGGCCCATGTCGCGCTTTGCGTCGCACTATCCGCGCGAAGCCCATGTCATTTTGTTGCGCTTGCCGCTGCCTGTCCCGACTTGGGACCGGCGAACGCACCGGGCTGGCGCTGGCGGACGGGATGGTTAAGAAAGGGTTATGCGCCGCGTCCTGCCGTATCTTTCCGTCCTGCTGCTATGCCTGACCGCGATCGGACCGGCGCGCGCGCAGGCGGAGGTGGAGCGGTTCGCGCCAGGCCAATATCGCTGGCTAGGGCAGGGGCCGTGGGGCGGGCCGATCTATATGGTCATCAGCATCGAAAAGCAGATGATCCATGTCTATAGCGGCGACCGGCTGATCGGCCTTGCCAGCGTATCGACCGGCATGAAGGGGCATCGCACCCCGACCGGCGACTATCCGATCCTCCAGAAGCGGCAATGGCATCGCTCCAACCTCTACAGCAACGCGCCCATGCCCTATATGCAGCGGCTGACCTGGACGGGAATTGCGCTCCACGCCGGGCATAATCCGGGCTATCCCGCGAGCCACGGCTGCATCCGCCTCCCCTACGCCTTCGCTCGCGACCTGTTTGCGCTCACGAAGATCGGGACGCTGGTGGAAGTGACACAGGCGCGGCTTACGGCGGCGCTGAAACTCGACCCGCTGGTCTTGAGCGACCCCGGCAGCGCCGTGGTGAGCTTCGCGCCGGGCAAGGGGCCGCCGCTACGCCTGCCGCCGCCCGAACCGGAGGACGCAGGCGAAGGCGTGCCGATGCTGACGATCGACCCGGCGGTGTTTGGGGCCTGGGGGCGATAGGGGCGGCCCACCCGCACCCTCGTCATCCCGGCGAAGGCCGGGATCTCGTTTTTCTTCCAAGCGCTACGCCAGAAGAAGAAGTGAGATGCCAGCCTGCGCTGGCATGACGGAGATGGATTGCCCACGTCGTCGCCCCGGGCTTGACCCGGGGCCCCGCTTCTTCGAAGTCGAGATCATGACGGACGGGCAACAAGGCGGCTGGATTTACATCATGGCCGATCGCTATCGCGGCACTATGTATGTCGGCGTGACTGCGGACATCGTCACCCGCATCCACCAGCATCGTACTGGAACGGGATCAGACTTCTGCGCGCGCTATGGATTGAAGCGGCTCATCTGGGCCGAGCGGGGTGACGATATCCGGGCCTGCATCGACCATGAAAAGCGGGTCAAGCGATGGCGGCGGGCTTGGAAGTTCGACTTGATAGAACGCGCTAATCCCGAGTGGCAGTATATGTCGACAGGTTGCTTTAAGGCAGCAGGGCCCCGGCTCAAGGCCGGGGCGACTATA
>ERZ1292632.226-Hain-H43-01um-R2-226-length-58997-cov-7_pt1 | contig 58997 bp, 87 predicted proteins | sample MGYA00564407_ERZ1292632 | MGnify/ENA primary metagenome ERZ1292632 (study PRJEB36523, sample SAMEA6512637) | groundwater metagenome | collected 2019-01-08 | study: AquaDiva: Metagenomics assemblies of 32 groundwater samples | reverse complement strand
CCGCCATAGATATGGGCGGCGTCGGTGCCGATATGCCGGCGCACTTCCTCGAAATAAATCGTCTTGATCGGCTCGGCCCTGTGAAGCTCGCGCAACAGAGCCTGAAACCGCACATAGCGCATCCCACCGCCCTCAAAACGCTTGGGGCGGAAATCCCAAACGCCGGACTGAATCATGCCAGCCGATGGCATATGCGCCCAGCCGGTTTTGGTCGCCAAGTCGAGTGCGAGAATTCCCATTATTGACACCCATTACGCAAGACTTGTTCATGCTATGTTCTATAGCGCCATGCTGGCCCCACGCGCAAGATGGGGATTTGCGCGCATCCCCGGCGCCGCGAGGCCAGCCGGGGATGCGCGCAAGGCGTTACGCCGCGCTGTTGTTATCGGGGCTGGCATCGGCGCGGGCCGCTTCGCCGCGCCATTCTTCGCGCCCGGCATCCGCGACGTAATCAGGCTGAAGATTTCCAGGCTCGCAGGGCAGGGCGAAGGGCGGAAAGCCCTGATTGACCAGCAGGCCATACAGATATTGCCGCGTCCATGGCACGCTCAGATGCCAACCGTCATCGCCAGGCGTCAGCTTCCGAGCAATATCGCGCATCGTCGCTTGGGCGGCATTGCGCCCGATTGCTAGGATGAAATCCACGATCTCGCCGCGAACCTCGACCTTGATGCCGCGATTTTCCAAAAACGCGCGGATGCGTTCGCGATGTACGTCCGTTCCGAAATTGCTGATGGTTTCCATGCGGGCCTGCCAGGCATTGTCGGCAAACGCCAGTTGCCGCGTGCGCGCGGTATCCTCGGGCTGCGGCGCGGGCTCGGCTTGCAATTCCAAAAGCTGGCGCACCGGCTGCTCTTCGCGGATCGGACCAAGCCCAAGCGCCACATAGCCGGCCTCAAGCCCAAACTGCCCGCCATGCAAAATCCAGGTAATCCGCCGGTCAAGACGCGGCAGACCGCTCATGTCCAGATATTGAGCGCACAGCGCTTCGTCCCAATAAATGAACTGCACGATATCGCCGGTCTGAAAAAACCGATCGTCACGCCGGATCTCAAATGGCTTGCGCCAATCCATCAGCGCGCCAAAGCAAGCGGGGTTGACTTTGAGGTGGTGAAACGTGGCGGGCAATGGCTCGGTCGCACTGTAATGCGTCATGTGTGCTGGTCCTTTATCTTGGCTGACGGCAAGTTTCGACCATAAGTGAGCCCTTGCCATTCGTCACGCGCTGCATGGTTTCATAATTTATGGCGGCTTAATTAACTGCGAGAGTTAAATGATTAACGCGCGATAATTATTATTGATGCCAAGTAAAAAATCACTTGCAATTTTCATATTAGGCTTTCGTAAGCCAATATAAAATCAAACCCAAGACAAAAAATCGCGATTGCTTCATCTTTCCCGCCAGGACCAGAACGGGCAGGAAAAAGCAATGCACGACGCAATAAAAGAGCCGATTACCGAAACGCAATTGAGAATTCGCCGCCATCGCGCCAGACATGCCGTGCGCGCCGCGGGCCTTCCCTTGTTTCGGGCGCTGGTCGACAAGGCGGATCAGCTGATGGACCATTGCGCCAGCCTTGGCGATGTCGCGCTGACGCTGCGGCTGACCACGGCGCGTTTGCCGCAATGACGGTGGCGGGCCCAAACATCGCGGCGACGCTGATTGCCGAGCGCGGCGAAGGGGTCGCCGGACAGGTTGGCAAGACCGGTGGCGCCGCACGCTCAGCGCGCTACAGGATGCGGCGCGCTGGTCTGTCGTGCCTGCCACGCTGGCGCTGGACGGCGAGCGATGACAAGGCGCTGATTCATTTCATGCGCAGTCACGATGCGGCATTGCCTGATTTCTGGGACATGGCCGGCGCCGTGCTTGGCGCGCGCGGCGCGTGGCGCACCTATGTGCGGGCAACGGAGCTGCGCCGCGTCGGCGCCCCCATGCCGCCAATCCCGCCGCGCCCGCTTACGCCGAGCGAGCGCGAGCGGCCTAGCCGGGGGCGCGTGCGCATCTGGACGGATGATCGGTTCGCCGAATTGCTGGCGCTGACGCGCGAGATTGGCTGCGTGCGCGCCGCCGAGCAAATGGGGACGACAATTCACGCGGTTTACAATGTGCTGCGCCGCAAAACCGCGCGCGCCAAGCGGCCGGGCATGCCGCGCGCACGCTTGGCCAGAAAACAAGACGATGCCGACGCCGCCTTTGCCGCGCGCGCATGGGCCGAATTCGAAGCCAGTCAACCTAAAGAGGAACGCAAGCAATCATGATGGATGACGTTATTGATTATGATGATGTGCCGGAAGATCCGATGCGCGCCGTGATCTACGGCCCGCCTGGAATGGGAAAGACATCATTGGCGGCAAGTTTTCCGAATACGATTTTCTTGCGGACTGAAGATGGTCGCGTGCGCGGCGCCAAAATGAAAGCATTCCCGCTGATTGATCGCTTCGCCATGCTGCAAAGGCGATTGTCCGAACTTTACAATGATGAACATCCCTACCGAACATTGGCGCTCGATACGCTTGATGGGCTTGAGCCCATTGTTTGGGCCGAGCTTTGCCGTCGCGAGGGCTGGTCAAGCATTGAAGCGCCTGGATATGGCAAGGGCTATCAAGAGGCCGATGCCGTATGGAGCGAGGTGCTGCAAGCGCTTTACATGCTGCGTCGTGACAAGGGAATGACGATTCTGCTTCTCGCCCATTCCGATGTTCACACCTTCAACGATCCGAGATCCACGTCTTATTCTCAATATGACTTTAGACTGCATAAACGCGCGCACGCAATTATTGAGGATCACGTTGACTGTATTTTTTTCCTTAATCAAGACGTGAATATTATTGAAGAAAAGCAGGGGTTTAACAAGACAAGAACGCGCGCAGACGGAATGTCTATCTATATTCATGCAAATCGCAGGCCGGCATTCAATGCCAAGAATAGATATGAAATCCCCGACAAGTTGCTTTATGAGCGCGGCGCCGGATACAGGATGCTCGCGCCATATCTACCGAAAATGGTCAATGATATAGCGGACGCCGCCTAGCCTTATCATCGCAACTTTACTCAAACCCTCCATTGAAAGACACCCCATGGCGCAAATGCGTGAAGATTTTGACCCGGCCTCGACAGAACGCGTCGAACGCAATACCGGCGATCCGATCCCGGATAAGGTCATTGCTCTTGTCGAGTTGATCGAAAGCGACATCATCGACACGACCGCCGTCAAGGACGGATCGAAAGGCACGGCTTTTAAGGGAACGATGGTTGTCAAGACCGGCCCTTATGAAATGCGCCGCGCCTGGCCATTCATCGCGCTGACCAATTCGAACCAGAAATATGCCGCCGAAGGCCGTTCGGAATTCGCCGAGCTTTGCGACGCCATCGGCCATTCCGGCAAACTGCGCGACACGCAGGATCTGCATTTCCGACCGTTTTACGTGGAATTCGGCGTCAAAATGGAAAAAGCGCGCGATGATCCCAAAAAGCGCACGCCGCGTCAATTCCAGCGCAAATATTTCAAAAAGGGCGAGACGCCGCAAATCACCATGACGCGCGAGCCATCGGGGGGGGGCGTACCCGCGCATGGAACCGTGCCGTCAACCGGGACAGGCGCGCCCGCCGATGGTGCGCCGGATTGGATGAAGTCTCGCGGCTGAAAGTCATGAGGCCGGACAATGCCGGCCTCGCTCCTTCCCTCCTTGCAAAAAAAGAACCAAAGATGAAATTCGACATCAAAAAGCACTTTACTGGCGATGTGTTGTTCACGGCAGAGATCGAAGCCGATGAAAACAGCTCATTTTGTTTTCGTTTGGGCCTTGCCGTCAAGGCGGCCTTAACGTCCGGGGCGAACCTGTCCGGGGCGTACCTGTCCGGGGCGAACCTGTCCAGGGCGGACCTGTCCGGGGCGATGGGCATAGTGACTGAACGCATCACGCCGCTGTTGATGCTGAAAGATCAGCCCGGAAAAATCAGGGCCTACAAGCTTGTTACCGACAAAGGAAATGGCCCTTATTACCCTGAAATCAATTATGAAATCGGCCAAGATTATAGCGCTGAGGCAAACATTGACGAAACTGAGCATTGTGGCTCTGGCATCAATGTCGCAACGCTCGATTGGTGCCTGAAAGAGTGGTGCCCCGGCTATCGCATTCTCATTGTCGAATTCGAGGCCGCCGATATCGCCGCGATCCCCATCGCCAGTGACGGCAAGTTCCGGCTGCATCGCTGCCGCGTTGTGGCGGAAAAGGTCATCGACCCAATCGCGCTCGGTCTGGTTAAGGCTCCGGTCGCGGAGGTCAAATAATGTGCCATCGCTTCAAAAAATGGCTGCAAGGCCATGCCGTCCGGGCGCTGATATCGATCGCCAAATATTCAGCGCCCGAGCCCCGCCCGGTGCCGATCCTAACCCGCTGCGCCGATCTGTTCGGCTGGCGGGCCTTCATCGCCACCGCCGATTTGCAGCAATATGAATGCGTGCAGCTCTGGCGGCTGTCATGGCCAAAGCCGATCACATGCTTTCCGGAAGTGCTGACCGATGGCGGCGAGCGCCCCGGTTTGTTCTGGCGTCCTCATTCCCTCCCGGCGGTCAATCGCGATGCGCTGAGTTTTAGCCAAACGCGGCATTGATTGAGGGCGCGGCATGATTGAACCTGTCGTCATTGGCGATTGCACGCTGTATTGCGGCGATTGCCGCGAAATCCTGCCGACGCTCGGCCCGGTTGATGCTGTTTTCACAGATCCGCCATATGGCAGTGAAGAAATCCACGCCAAGCACCTTTCTGGGGTGACGCTCAAAGACGGGACGCCTGCCCGGCAGGCGCTCGCCTTTGATGGCATCTCGGCAGAGGAAATGCTTGCCCTCGCCGAGCAATGGGTTGCGCTTGCTCGGCGCTGGGTGATTTTCACATGCGAATGGAAATATGCCCATCTGCTTGAGCAAAAAGGGCTGCTCATTCGTTTGGGCATCTGGCACAAGCCGGACGGGGCGCCGCAGTTCACGGGCGACCGGCCCGGCACGGGCTGGGAAGCGGTGGCCATCTGTCACCGCGGCGGTAAAAAACGCTGGAATGGTGGCGGGCACCACGCTTTTTGGTCCATCCCGAAAGGCAGCGGCAAGTCGGGCCACCCAACAGAAAAGCCGGTTGATTTACTCGGCGCCTGGGTGCGCGATTTCACCGATCTTGGCGAAACCATCCTAGATCCTTTCATGGGCTCGGGAACGACAGGCGTTGCGGCTGTAAAACTCGGCCGTAAATTCATTGGGATTGAGCGCAACCCGAAACACTTTGCGGCTGCGCGCCGAAGGATCGAGGCAACTTGCGCCCAGCCCGACATGTTCGCACCGGCAATTAAGGCTGTGCAAAACGATATGTTCGCCGAGGCGGCCCGCCCATGACATTCCAGCCGCGCTATTACCAGACCGAGGCCATCGCCGCGACGTTCGATTTCTGGGCGGGGGGCGGCGGCAATCCGCTGATCGAGCTGGCGACCGGCACGGGCAAGTCGGGCGTGGCGGCGATGGCGGTCAAGCGGCTGCGCTCCTATAAGGGGGATATGCGCGTCGGCGTGCTCGCCGCCCAGCAAGAGCTTATCCAGCAAAACGCCCAGGAAATGGCCGGCTTGCTGCCGGGCGCCCCGATCGGCATTTATTCCGCCGGGCTCGGCATCCGTCAGCATTCCGCCCAAATCCTGCATGCCGCGATTCAGTCGGTCTACAAAAAAGCCAATGTGCTCGGCCGGTTCGATGTGCTGCTGGTCGATGAATGCCACCTTCTTTCCCGCCGTTCCGACAGCATGTATGGCCGTTTCATCGCCGATTGCCAGGACGCCAACCCGCAATTGCGCATTGCCGGGCTGACGGCCACGCCGTTCCGCATGGATAGCGGCCGGCTTGATGAGGGCGAGGGGCGGATCTTCGAAAAGATCGTATATTCCTATGATATCGCCGCCGGCATCGCCGATGGCTATCTCTCGCCGCTCACCTCCAAAATCGGCTCGGTCGAAATCGATGTCGAGGGCGTGCCGATCCGGGGCGGCGAATTTCTCGAAAAGGCCATGCAGGAACGGGCGCTCAATCCAGACCTGATCATTGCCGCCTGCCGAGAGGTGACGGCGTTTTTCCGCCAGACCAATCGGCGGAAAATGATGATTTTCACCACCGGCATCGCCCATGCGCATGCGGTCGCCGAAGTCATGCGCGCGCTTGGCGTCAAGACAGATGTCGTGACCGGCGACATGCTGGGACCACAACGCCGCGACGTGCTCAAAGCATTCAAACTCGGCCTGTCGGAATGCCTGGTCAATGTCGGCGTGCTGGCCACCGGGTTCAACGAAAAGGGCGTCGATCTCATCGCATTGATGCGGTCCACGCTCTCGACTGGACTGTATCTGCAGATGATCGGCCGCGGCACGCGCATCGTGATCGATGTCAACGCCATCCTCACCGCCGAGGATCGCCGCGCCGCAATCGCCGCCAGCATCAAGCCGGATTGCTTAGTGCTCGATTATGGCGGCAATTTCCGCAGGCATGGCCCGATTGACGAGATTCATGGCGCCGGGCGCAAGCCCAAGCTGGACGACAAGCCGAAGGACGGCGAATATGATGACGCGCCCATCAGGGTCAAGGCCGATACGGTGCGCGGGCGCAAATGTGAGAAATGTTCCAATCTGCTGAAAATGTCGGCGACCGAATGCCCGCCCCCTTGTGGCTGGCAAGTTCCGGCGGATTTGATTTTGGTGCAACATGAGCGCGAGGCCGAAAGCGAGCGCGGCATCACCAAGGCCGAGCAGCCTCCCGATTGGCGCGACGTGACAAGCTGGTCGCATTCCCGGCATGAGAAGGCCGGCAAGCCGCCATCCCTGCGCATCGACTATTACGGCCCGGAATTCGAACGATGGGGGCAAGGCGAATGGCTGGCATTTGAAAGCACCAGCGCATGGGCGCGCGACAAGGCCGCCAAAGTCTGGGCGACGTTATGCGGCGACACGCCATCGCCGGCAACGGTCGATGAGGCGTTGGAGCGCACCGAGGAGTTGACGCGGCCCAATCAAGTGCTGGTGCGGCTGAACAATGGCTTCAAGGAAATCGCCGCGCATGCCATGCCGGTTGTCCCAATCGAAAGCTGGGCGAAAGAGCTTGATGATGAAATCCCGTTTTGAAACCCCGATCAACCGTTTCAGCCTTCACCCTGAAATCTGCGGCTGCTGTCTTGCCCCCGCGCGCGGCGCCGGCTATGCCCCAGCCGGTTTTAGCAAAGGCCGTTTGCATTTTAAGCAATTCATGTGGTTCTGCGCCGATCCCGTATGCCTTGCCGCGATGAAGGATGTTTACGACATGCCGGCCGATATTTTCGATAAGCATCTTGATGACGCGATAGACGAAGCCCGGCGGACAGCGGGCCGATACGCAATTGAACAGATCGGCAAAACCGACCTTGCGCAAATGACCTTCGAGGAATATCACGAATTCGCGAGGGTGCTGGTCAATGCGACAATCGCTGACCTGCGCCACCGTGTCGCCGGGCATCCCGCGCCGGCTCAAAAGGGGACCAAGACATGAATCGTACCGCAGACGCTATTCTTGATGGGCTGATGAAACTGTCGAGAGAAAGGCGCGCGGATAAATTGCTTTCCTTGACGGAAAGCGAAGCCGTTACTCTTGCCAATGCGGCCTTTGACCAAATCGGCGAAATTCCAGAATTCAAGCGCGGCGACCTCGCCATTATGCGCAAGGATCTGCCAGTCGGAATCGGCCCTTTCAGGCCGGATCGCGTGCTGATTGTCAAGATACTGAAAGTGCTGGATGCGCCGATCTTCATATCTAGCGCGGATGATGGTCCCGGCTTTGGTTCATCAGCCTATCATGATCTTTTCGTTTTGGTGCCGAGCACGAAAGGCGTCATTGCCGCGACTACATCCAGCCTGTATTTCAAGCCTTACGCATTGCCGGCGGAAACCGAAGCGACGCCCGAGGCAGCGGCAAACAATCCCGATCCCAATACGCCTTGGCGGGCATAGCGCCGATATAGGCGGCGATGCATATGCCTCAACAGGAGCGCCCGCAAAGGCGCTCCACTCACAATGCGGCTGATTTAACAGATGCTAAAATCTTTTGAACGATACTTCGGGGCCTCGCCCCGGACCGCTTTTTTCTGCGGAATTCATGCGCCTATGCGGCGACGGTTGCGCGGCCTGTTGTGGCGCGCAAGAAAAAGGATCATTCGCGATGCCGAGGAAACCGATCACAAAACCGTGGAACGGACGGGGATGAAGCGCGCCCCGTCCGTCCATTTGTGAGATGCTGTTTTGAGCCAGCACCACACGGAAGCCTCGCGCCACTCCACGCGACAAGTCGCGCGCACGGCCAGAATTAATCTGCGTCTTCGATGACAACGCAAATTAACAAGAGTGACACAAAGCCAATGCCTGTTTGCGAGTGGCGGTTCAATGTGCCCAATCCCAAACAAGCAAAACACCCATAACAGCCATGCCGGCATGCCGCAAGCGTAAATTTAATAGGGGGCCGGATGAATTCGCCAAATTGCACCGTCGCGCCCGGCCTCGCCAAAGCGGGGTTTTTTGTGTTTCCCTGCTACCCCAAGGATGAGGGTGAGCGCGACGAAAAGGGCGAGCCGCAATTCAAGGCCAAGCGCCCGCTTTATGGCGTGCAATGGCGCAGGCATTCGACAACCGATCCCGAACAGATCGCGGCATGGTGGCGCGCCAGGCCCGATGCCGTGCCGGCGATCGATTGCGCCCGTTCGGGGCTGCTGGTCATCGACGCAGATCGCCACGATCCGGCGCGCGATGGCGTGGCGGCCTGGCAAGCACTGGCCAAACAGCATAAGCCGACCTATGCGCCCGTGGTGGAAACGCCCAATAGCGGTCTGCATATCTATTTTCGCAACCGCACCCCTGCCCATGGGAACAAGGAGGGCCGGCTAAAGGGCACGGGAATGAATGTGCGTGGCTTCGGCGGCTTCGTCATCGCGGCCGGCGCCATCATGGCGGATGCTCGCAAATATCTCGCGCGCGGCGACATCACGGCAATCAAGGACATGCCCGACTGGCTGTGGGATCTCATCACGGACGCAGCCGAAGAAAAGAAAACAGCACAAAATGTAACATGTCCCCCGGAACATGTTCAAAAAACGCCAATTTTGCAACATGTCGCGCCTCAATCCGAACGCGAAACCATCCGTCTTGCCGCTTATGTGCAATCCGCCGTCGATGCCGAGTTGGATGCCTTGCGCAACGCACCCAAGGGCGGACGCAACAACGCGCTCAACACGGCGGCCTTCTCGCTCGGCACAATGGCCGGGGCGGGCTGGCTGTCGGCTGCCCAAGCCGAGGCGCTGCTGTGCGCCGTCGCCGAAGATATCGGCCTCGGTCGCGCCGAGGCCGCGGCTACGGTCGCATCCGGCCTCCACTCCGGCATGACCAAGCCGCGCGATCCCCTGCCTGATGACGGCGCTCGCCCAAATGACGATGCCAAGGCCGCGCGCGGCTGGGAAATCGCATCCGGCCTCATCGCCACGCGATCCCAACAAATGGCGTCCAGCCCGTCAAGTTCAGCGCTTTCGCAACGCGAAAGTCGCCTGCTCGCTCCACAAAGCGAGATAGTCATTGACGGCGCCCCCGATGATGACGCGCCCTATGATTGGCTGGCCGAGGCCGAGCGCATCGCCGTGTTCGATGGCGCTTTCGAGATCATGTCGCCCCCGGCTATCATCCGCAATCTCTTGCCCCGCAACGGGCTAGTGATCGACGGCGGCCAATCGGGTGCGGGCAAATCCTATATCGAGATCGACATGGCCGTGGCCATCGCATCGGGGCAGGATTGGTTCGGCGAGCCCGTGCGCGAGCGCTGCGGCGTGGTTTACATCGCGGCCGAGGGCTGGGACACGATCGGCCGGCGCATTATCTCGGCCAAGCGCGCGCGCGGCATTCCCGACAGCGAGCGCTTGCCGCTCGCGCTGCCGCGTTGGCCGAGCGTCGCCTTGACCATCGACGGCCGGAAAGACGTGGCCGGGTTCAATGTCGTCGGCCATGGTTGCCGCGCCATTCACGAGCATTTTCAGGCGAGGTTCGGCGTGCGGCTCGGCGTCGGCATCTTCGACACGGTTTCCTCGGCCTGCCCGATGCGTGATGAAAACAACAATGCCGAGGTGGCCAAGGTGGTCGGCGTGCTCGGCGAGCTGCGCCGGGCGCTCGATATCTGCCTGGTCGGCGTGCATCATTTCGGCAAGAACCAGGAAAACGGCATGCGCGGCGGCTCTGCCTGGCGCGCCAATTGCGATCATTCCCGCGTGTTTCTGACGGACCGCGACGGTGTGTCCGATGAATTCAGCAACCGCCGGATGATGTTGGAGAAGAATCGGCTCGGCAAGGAAGGGCAGACCTATGGCTATGAACTCAGCGAATTGTCATTCGGCCGCGACACATGGGGTGACGACATCACCGAATGTTTCATCGAGCCCGTTGACTATCGCGACAAGAAGAAAGAGCCGCGCAAGGAACCCGAAAGCGTGCGCCGCTTCCGTGCGGCCTATGCCGCCGCGCTGACGGCCTATGAACCCGTCGAAGGCGTCGAGCGCCCGAACTTCGAAGCCGTGCCGCTGGCGAATGCGCGGAACCACTTCAACGCGATCTGGGCGACCGGTGAGGAGATGCTTTCCCGTCAGGAACAGGCCAAGCGAAACAACGCTTGGCATCGGGCTGGCGAGCGGGTGCGGGGCGATCTGTTCACCTTCGAAATCATCGGCGGCACGGAATGGTTGTGGCCGATATAGATTGCAACTGTATCCGTGTATCCGTTTTATCAAAAACGGATAGATACAATCTCGGCCTCTAGCCCCCACTTTCTGTATCCGTTTATCCGTCTCCCCTTAGGGGACGGATAAACGGATACAGATAAGGGGGCGAGGAAAGCAGTAAGCAAGCATAAATAAAGGAGATGTTAATGGATGGTAGTCAAACTAAACAAGCGGTTAATTGTAGGAATTGTAAGTTTTGGAAACGCCACCCTGCGAAGTCTGCGTATCGTAGGATGTATCCTGTTGGCGAATGTCGACGATATGCGCCAAGAAATCCAAACGAGGCATTGTGGCCGATAACTCGTGGCGAAATATGGTGCGGCGAACATCAACCCGGTGAGGCAGTCAAATGAGCAAGCGCGTTTCCCTCGCCCCGGTCAAATTCGGGCTCAAAGCCAAAGCCGCGACACGCCCCCCGAAAGGGGCGGGCGCATCCCGCGTCTGGTATGAAAACCTCACGCCCCCCGGCGCGCCTCCGGTCGTGCGCATGCGCATCACCACGCCGATCACGCCCCGCGCGGTCCGTGCCCAGCTCATCGAGATGGCCGCCGAGATCCCCGATGCAAAGCGGCAAGATTTCATCCGGCGGCGGCTTACCCGCCTCGATCGCAAAATGAGCGACGAAGCGGCCGGCGCACTCGAAGATTACGCCACGGCCGAAAATGAATTCACCCGCGCCAAAACCTCGACCTATGACGCCATCCTGGTCGATGGCGGGGGCAGGGCCTCGCCGGATCGAATCGCCCCCCGGATCGGCTTGCTACGCCGGCATGCGATGGTCAAAAAGCGGCTAGCGGCAACCGAGGTAAGCATCCTGCGCGTGTTCTCGGCGCAAATGGAGGGAGCGATGGACGCGCCAGATTATGCGCGGGCCGGGCAGATGTTCGGGCTGGCGGCCAAAGGCGATGAGGTCGGCGCGGAATCCGCTTGGTTCGTGCTGCTTGCCAGAATGGGCAATCTTTTGTTAAATTTGCACGCGGCCGATAGAGGCTTGCTGAAAATACAGACAGGCGAGGCCTAATCTGGGAAGCCTCGCCTGTCACCCGCCGCCAACTCTAGATTGAAGAAATCAAACGCGCCGCTCGATTTGCTGCGTAAAGCGTTGCCCGTTATATGTAATCGCCTTAAGATAGCCGCAATCAAAGTGTTTCGTCATCGCTTCCGCAGGAATGCGGAACGGTATGTCTTTTGCCCTTGCGGGCGTTTTGCAGGGGTGAAAGAAAAACTGCATAAGATCGGGCGTGCGTATCGTAAGTAAATGTCCATCGTGCAAGCAGTTAAAACGCGCTGGCATGTCTGGTTGCTCCATGTTGCCAATAAATGCTATCACGATGCAATAAAGCGTCAACGAATATCTTCTATCCCTAGAATGGATAGTACCGGGCATATGCGAAGGCGATGTTTAGCTGATCAAGATTATGGATTGGGCGTCCACTTGATCGGTTGACATCGCCGCTCTTGCTTTGGGAGTTACATATACCCGGCAAGAAAGACGCTATTCTCCGTCATAATAAAACGCAACCGGTAAAATGCCGTATGTGCGGAACTTTTCCCGATTTTGGAAAACCGTGACATTTGCAACGGTTGGATGACGGGGATTAGATTTCCGCTCATGATCGGGGCAAGCAAGCACAGCCGGGTTTCCATCCCCAAATTGCGCAAGGTGCGGTTCAAGGCCAATGGCTGTGAACTGACCATGCTCGACACGCATGCGCATCGCGAACATGTCGGATGTCGGGCGTCCTTGCGTGAATATGCGAAAATCGCAAGCAACGAGATACCAGCCATGTCCGGTTGGGCGCTGGTGTGCTGGGACTCGGCGGGCAGCTCTTATCGAAATGTTTATAATTCCGCTGTAAGTCCTTTATATCGCCAGCAAATACCACGCTACGCTGCCGACAAGCTCGAAACGCATCTCCACAATGTGGGGTAACACCCTTCCGAAAAAGGATATCTCTCATGACCGACGCACCAAAGAAGCGCGGACGCCCCTCGAACGCCGAGAAAGCGGCTCGCGCCGCGCAGGCGGGCAACGTCGCTCCGGCGGGCCCGGTTGCCGCGAAAGCCCCCAAGGGCAAGAGCAGCAAAGGCAAGTCCGGTTGCTGATTTGAATTGGCGCGCTAACGCTTGAGGAAGGCTTTCTTGTAAGGCCGCTATCGAGCATGTCGCGCCTTTGTCGCCCCGTCCCGTCCGGCCCTCCCCGATCCCTGTCCATAGTAGGGGGAATGCGAGCCACGGGACGGGGTTTTTCTTTGCCCGATAAACGTTCACTTTAAGGACCATCGTCATGCCTGTTTTTGGACAGCCAACCGCCGCCGAAGCGCGCATTGCCGCGATCCCGGCAAGCCCGATGGGGCCGGGCATGTGCAAATGCAGCCGTGCGATCTCGCAATTGCGTCGCGCCGAAGGCTGGGAGCATTGTGCATCTTGCGAGGAAATCGAGATGTCCAAGGACATGGCGTTTGTCCGTGCGTTGCGCCAGCATACCGAGGAAACGCTTGCCGCTAAGCAAGCCGTGTCCGACGCCGCGATTGCAGAATAGCGCGAATTAGCGATAGGTTAAAATCACCATGCCGAGAGGATCGGCGCCAGGCGAGCGCCGTGGCGGGCGCAAGAAAGGCACGCTCAACAAGCGCACACAGGCGCTGATGGATGCGCAAGCCACGATCATCGCCGCCCCGATCATAGGCGAAAATGGCGAGTTGATCGACATGCCGGCGGACGTGACGCCGCTGAACTTCTTCCTGACATTGATGAAATCGCCATTTGCTTCGCTGGATGTGCGTTTTGACGCGGCAAAGGCGGCGGCGCCCTATGTGCATCCCAAGTTGAACAGCGTCGAACACAAGGGCGATGGCGTCGGCGGCAATAGCATCAATATCACTTTCATGCCATCAGATGGCGCATTGTAGAAAAGGACCAAGGACCATGCAGGAATCAACGATCCCCGTTACCAAGAATGAGCTTATCGAGAAGGCCAAAGGCCGGCGCGTGACCGAGGAGGCCATTAAGGCGCAGATTGCCTATGTTATTAGCTATAATGTCAGCCACGTCGCGCAATCTGCATTTGCATCCTGGAACACATCAGTTCCGGCGGATGATATGGCAAGCGAGGCCCTGTTGACGGCCTTGTCGTGCAAAACACAGTGTCAAATCGTTCTGAAGTCCGGTTTTTCCGTCAGCGGGGAAAGCGTATGTGCCGACCCGGCGAATTATAGTTGCGAGATCGGCGAACGCCTTGCTTATCAAGACGCATTCAGCAAGCTGTGGGCGCTTGAAGGCTATTTGCTCAAGAATGAACTGTCCGGACGGATTGCTGAAATTCCTCCTGGTCACAATTTCTCGGTTTCGGACGCAGGTCTTGATGACGATTCCCGCGTGGAAGAGGTGTATGAAGCCAAGGAACTGGGGATGCCCTTAATAGGCCGGCTCTATGATTTCCCGCCGACCGATAGCCAATTTGATACACACGCGGGTGAGCCAAAGGAGGGCGCTCCGTCTGCCAGCCTTCGCGAATACCCATCGCATCTTTTGGCAAACGCACCGGTAAGTCTCGCGGAAAAGCAAGCGGTGGGCTGCGGTATGCGTCTTACGCCAGATCCTCAACGCAACGCCAATGCCGGTCGCCCCGGTTACGACTATTCCCGCGGCGTTCCGGATGAAGACGCATAACCTTCACACCACACGCCCGCCAGCTAGAGGCCAATAAGCTTCTCGCTGGCGAGGCAACGCATAACATGCTGTTCGGCGGCTCGCGCTCCGGCAAGACCTTCTGGCTCTGTCGCGCCGTCGCCACCCGTGCCCTCAAGGCCGCCGGCTCGCGCCATCTCATCGCCCGCTTCAGACACAATCACGTCATGCAATCGATCTGGCGTGACACATGGCCGAAAATGCTGCGCGTCTGCTATCCCGACCTGGTCGGCAAGCTCGAACTCAACAAGTCCGATGGCGTGCAAATCCTGCCCAATGGCAGCGAGGTATGGTTCGGCGGCCTGGATGACGACGCCCGCGTGGAAAAGGTGCTCGGCAATGAATATGCCACCATCTACGCCAATGAATGCAGTCAGATCGGCCTATCGGCGATCGATATCTTAAAAACCCGCCTCGCCCAAAACGTTCGCTATCTCGATGCGAGCGGCGCGGAAATCCCGCTTAAACTCAAATTCTATTACGATTGCAACCCGCCCAGCCGGGTGCATTGGACATTCCGCACCTTCGTGGAGCACAAACAGGCCGAGCCGCCCTATAAGCCGCTCGCCGACCCCGCCGATTACATCTGCTTGCAGATGAACCCGGCCGACAATGCCGCCAACCTGCCGCCGCAATATCTAACCGCGCTGCAAAACCTGCCCGCGCGGCAAAAGCTGCGCTTTTTCGATGGTAATTTCGGCGGCGCGGCGGAAAACGCGCTGTGGACGGCCGAGGGCATCGAAAAGCACCGCGTCAAATCCCATCCCGATCTGCAGCGCATCATCGTGGCTGTCGACCCCTCCGGCGCCTCGGGCAAGGAAGATGAGCGCTCCGATCATATCGGCATCAATGTGTCCGGTCTTGGCGTTGACGGCCATGGCTATGTGCTTGAGGATCTGACCGTGCGCGCCGGGCCGGCGGTATGGGGCAAGGTCGCCGTGCAAGCCGCGATCCGCCACGGCGCTGACGCTATTGTCGGCGAGATCAACTATGGCGGCGCGATGGTCGAACATGTCATCAAGACGGCGGCCAAGGATCTGGGCGTTACCATCTCCTATCTCGAAGTCACGGCGACGCGCGGCAAGGTCGTGCGCGCCGAACCCGTCAGCGCTGCGGCCGAGCTTGGCACCATCCACCATGTCGGCGCCCAGCCCGAGCTTGAAGATGAGCTGTGCGCCATGACAACGGCGGGCTATATCGGCGATCGCTCACCCAATCGGGCCGACGCCTATGTTTGGGCGATAGCCGCGCTCTTCCCTGGTTTACTTCGTGGTAAGATGGCCAATGTAGATTGGAACAAGCCGGACCTGTCGTCGCTGCCATCCTTCGCCCAGATATTCAGTCAGGGCGGCGCGTCGCCAGGGGGCGGCGCTGGTGGCGGATGGATGCGGGGGTGAGGCTGATGAGTTATGTGGGTTTTGCAAAGCGCATCATTGAATTGCTGCCGAATGAAACCGATGCTCCGATACGGGAGGGCGCGGCCAGGGTTGTTGGCGTCGATGTTGGCAGAGAGTGGGGCGATGATCAAATCGCTCCAATCGCGCAGGCATTCGCGCGCGTTATCAAAAATGGCGATCTGGCGCAAGGCGGCCCATTGCAGGCGCGTGATGGTGAAGTACTCGATATTGCCCATTCGGATGGGTATTTTTGTCGCATCATGCGAGTGACGGTCCCCGCCATAGTGATCTGCATTGATTTGCTGCGTTTGACATGACGCATGGCGATAATACGAGGCATGAGGGCTTACCGCAAGACAAGGTGCGGCGGCGTGTGCGCATGCGGGATTACGATCATTTGCCACCCTTGGTCCGCAAGGCGTTGCGTGAAGCGAATGTGTCATTTTCGGCGACATGGTGCCGGATGCAGCTTAAATCCGGGCGGCATACGCCTGTCTCGCTCGCCCGTTGCATCCCGTTGTGGGACGCGCGCGTCGCGGCATCCGGCGCGTTTGCTGTCTATGAGCGTGGGAAACGGGTCGCGTGAGCGCGTTGGCATAAGGGACCGGAATTGATGAAACAGCACATTGCCTATTTCAAGCCCGAGAAGTGGAGCGGCCCGCGACCGGCCTGGACATATCGCCATGCGCGCCGGCCGAAACGGCTGCGCAATTTGGAATTGAAGGCGTTGCGGTTGTCGCTCGGCAGCGAAACACGCAAGCAATATGATCGGATGGAGGCCGAATTCGGTTTGTTCGCGCCGGACGCACATCGCGTTGAGGCGAGGAAGGCGGCATGACGCGCGAGCAAATCGAGGCGTTGATTGCCTTTGTCAAAGTCGATGCGACCGAGGACGCGTTGTGGGCGGCATTTGGCTTCGCGCCCGGCGGCGCGCCATTAGAAGAAGAAAAAGCCAGAGATCCTGTATGGATTGCGGTTGGCCATCCCGATATTGCTTATGCGTTTGCAATAAAGAATACCAATGACGGCGGGTATTGGCACACCAATACGGGCTACATTGTTGCTTACGGCACGAACAGGGCCGCCAAGCGCAAAGCACGCGAACTGAACAATAGTGAGGAGTAAAGCCGCATGACGTTTTCCCGCAACATGACGAATGGCAAGCCGTATCGCACCAAGGCGCAGCGCGCCATGCTCGAAAAGCCCGGTAGCGTCTGGAAAACCAAAGCCGGGCATTATCGGTCCGACGTGCCCGTCACCTATCACCCGCCGGTCAAGTGATGCCGGGTTGCGGTGACATGGTTGTTTTGCTGCTTATTCTTTATGTCGGCGGCATCGGCTGGATATTTTCATATCCGATCCGGCTTGCGGTTGTGACCTATTTCGGAAAAGAGGCAACCGCCGCTCGCCGCCGCGCGCGTCACGGCGTGTCGCAAGCGCAAATGCGTCAGCAACAGCAAGACCAGATGACGCAAGCCCATCGCGATGCCGCTGGGATCTGACGCTCGCCAGCGCCCACCCGGCGGCTTGCCCGATGACGATGAATGGGCGGCCATCCATGCGCCGATTAACTCGGCGGCCTGTTATGAGCTTTATGTGCAGACCATGCGCGAGCGCTGGCTTGCGGAGAACGCAGCAAAGAAAGGGACCGCATATGCCGGTAACAGTTGAACGCAATGCGTTGGGAATACCGAGCGTCACCGATGCCAATGGTGTCGAAATACCGGATGGCGCGTTGAGGCGGCGTCTCATTCAAATCGCGGATGATCTTGTTGCGCATGTAGAGGCGCAAGACAAGCTCGTGGTGGGCCGCATTGAGCAGTTACATGTTGCGCCGCCAATTTCGCTCACTGGGCGTGAGCTTGTGGCCGATTGCGAGGATTGCGAGGAAACGCATAAGGCCAGGCTGTGCGAGACCTATGCGCGCCGCCAAGCCAACATTCCCCGCGCGCCCGTCGAGAAGCTGCGCACCGCGATCGCGCAGCTCAACGCCATCGCCGGTAGTATCGCCTATGAGCAATCGCGCCTTGTCGCCGTCGCGCAGGATTTGGAGGATTTGATCTAGGCTCACCATCGCCGGCATCATTTGTCTCATTGTCAGGAGTAAAAGGACCAATGCTGAACACCCCTATTGAGCTGTATATCTTCGCGGGCTTCCTGTTCGCGGCATTTCTCGGCGGTTATATCGGCCCATGGCTGCATGCTCGGCGCGCCAGGCATCGCGTCGAGGCCGAGGCAGAAGCAATGCGTGAGGCTGAGCGTGAAAAAGAGCGTCGCGCGTTTGAGCTGGCTGAGCGCGAGCGATTGAACAAGCAGCTGCGAGAGCTTGAGGAAAAGAAACGCGCCGAGCTGAACAGTCAGATCAAAGCGCTCGATGCGTGTTTGCGGGATGCGCACAATGAATTGCACAAGCTGGGCGGCGGCGTGGCGGATGGGGCGCAGCCGATGCGTGGGACATTTGCGAGCAATGTTGGCGCTGGATTGCGGTGCGGCATCAGCGCGGCACGGGCGCGGCAGCAGGCCAACGTTTATCCCTTTCCCCGCCTCTGGTGAAACATTCGCAACGCCTGAGTGATTAGCGTATAGCTGCCTCGACAGACGCATACCCCCGCACGAAGCGTGCTTCGTGCGCCCCGCCAGGTTACGGCTTGGCAGCTTAAGGGCAGGAGATCGGACCCACGCTCCCGATCTCCTGCCCTTTTCATATGATTTCGCTTGTCGAAATCAGACAAGCATTCCGACCATCCCCATCGTTTGGAGTAAACAACTTGCGCAAGCGCGAGAGCGAAACCCTTTTGCGCGAGGCGCGCGAACGGCTGACGGAGGGCTGGGAGCACGACCGGGAAAACCGCTCGGAAGGCTTCCTTGACCTGAAAATGGTCGCAGGCGACCAGTGGGACACCATCGCGCGGCAGCAGCGCGAGGCATCGTTCCGGCCGGTGATCACCATCAACGGTCTTGCTCAATTCGTGCATCAGGTCGCCAATGATATCCGGCAGAACCCGCCGGGCATCAAGGTGGTGCCAGGCGACGGCAAGGGCGACGCCGAAGTGGCCAAGGTCTATTCCGGGCTGATCCGGCAGATCGAATATGAAAGCCACGCCTCCGATATTTATGCGCAGGCCGCTGGCCATGCGGTGAGCTGCGGCATTGGCCATTTCCGCATCGTCACGGACTATGAGAGCGACGATGTGTTCGACCAGACCATCGGCATTCAGCGCATGCCGTTCCCGCTATCCGTGGTCTGGGACGCCGAGAGCACGCAGCCCGATCGCTCCGACGCCAAATATTGCTTTGTCACCGAAATGGTGCATGAAAGCTCCTGGGAAAAGCGCTTCCCCGGCACCAAGCCGTCATCCGTCGATCTGCCGCATAGTGAGCGCGATCCCGAGAACGGGCTGTTCTGGAAAGACGGCTCGATGTACCGGATTGCTGAATATTGGTACCGTGTGCCGGTCAAGCGCCGCTTGGTGATGCTCGCCGATGGCGCCGTGCTCGATGTCACCGATCTCAAGAAAAACGAGTTTCTCGGCCTGCCGCCCGTGGTCGCCGAGCGCAGCGTTGAAAGCTGGCGGCTTGAACAAGCGCTGATTTCGGGCAGCGACATCCTTAAGGAGCCCAAGAAATGGGCCGGACGCTGGATGCCGATCATCCCTGTGATCGGCGGCGAGGTGCCGCTTGAAACCAAGCAAGTGCGCTATGGCCTGATTCGCTTCGCCCGCGATGCGCAAAGCCTGTATAATTACGCCCGGTCCGCCGCGGCCGAGGCCATTGGCCAGGCGGCCAAATCTCCCTATATCGTCACGCCCAAGATGATCGCGGCATGGAAGTCGCAATGGGACACGCATAACATCACCTCGCGCCCCTATCTGCTCTATGACCACGACAACGAGGTGCCGACCGGGCCGCGCCGCGTCGAACAGCCGGAATATCCGCAAGCCTACAATATGGAAGCGCAGATTTCCGCCGAGGACATGAAGCGCACCACCGGTATTTACGATGCCGCACTCGGCGCGCGCTCCAATGAGACCTCGGGCGTTGCCATCACCGCGCGTGAGCGGCAGGGCGACACCGCGACGGCGCATTTCAATTCCAACTTGCAAATCTCGCTCATGCAGGCCGGTAAATGTCTGGTCGATCTGATTCCCAAGATCTATGACACGCAGCGCATGGTGGCCATCCTGTCCGAGGATGACACGGAAGAATTCACGCCGATCAATCATGTGGTGTTAGGCGACAATGGCGAGCCGGTCCTGCTCAATGATTTGACCAAGGGCCGCTATGCCGTGCGCGTTCGCCCTGGCCCGAGCTATGCGACCCGGCGCATGGAAGCGGCTGAAAGCATGCTGGCCTTCTGCCAGGCCGTGCCGCAGGCCGCCGCGATCATCGGCGATCTCATCGCCTCGAACATGGATTGGCCCGGCGCCGACCAGATTGCCGAACGCCTGAAACGCGCAATCCCCGCGCAGATCACTGGTGATCAGGAGAACCAAGACCCCGCGCAAATGCAGGCCGCGCAGCAGGCGCAGCAAATGGCTGAAGCGCTGGGGCAGTTGGAAGTGGCGCTGAAACAGGCCAATGTCGACAAGACCAAGGCCGATGCGTCCAAATCCGAGGCGACCGCGCAGGCGACGCAATTCGACACCATGATCAAGGGGCTCATGGCGCTTGTCCAGGGGATGAACCCCGGCCCGGCGATGGGGCTTGGGGATGAGGGTGGAGAAGATGGCGGCGCCCAGCCGGGTGGCGCGGGCGGGCAGCCGCAAGGCGGCTTCCCACGGGGCGATACCGGCGAGGGCGGCCCGAACACGCTGGCCAACCTGCCGGGCTTGCCGTCCATGCCCAACCTGCCCAGCATCCCGCAAATGGGCGATGTGCCGCCCGACGCGATGGGCATGGTGACGGGCGAGATGCAGCCCGGCTTTGAAGGGATGCCGATGCAATGATGAACGGCTTCAAGCCGGCGGGCGCGAACACCTTGCGCCCGCTTTCTGAAAATGTGCTGTTTGCCGGGCGGGGCGCGGCCAATGCCGATCGCTTGGCGCTGGCCGGCGCGCAAACGCTTGAGCTGTTCGGTGTGTCGCCGGACGATATTTGGAAGCGCACGGGCTGGGGGCGCGGCGCGGACGGCCAATGGCGCTTCGAGATCGATGACAGCGCGGCGGATATGCGCCCCATGCCGAAAGCGCCAGCGCCGTGGCCGGTGGGCGAGGTGTTCGCGCATCCAGGGTTTGCCGCCGCCTATCCGAATGACGCCCGCGATATGCGCTGGACGATCGATGACAAGATCCCGGCAGGCAGTGCGCAATATGAGCCGGGCGACAAGATGATCTCCATGGGGCGCGGCGCCGCGCCGGAGGGGATCGACAATGGCATGAGCGGCTTTTACGGCCCGCGCGCGAGCACGTTGCACGAAATCCAGCATGGCATTCAGGGGCGTGAAGGCTTCGCCTCCGGCATGGCGCTGAATAGGGTGCCGGACAACATCTTGTATGAAGAATACCGCGCGCTGACCCCGCAGGAAATGCGGGACGATCCCGCGCGTGCGGCAAGGAATGCCCGCTGGCGTGCCTATGCGCGCAATCGCGGTGAGGTCGAGGCGCGCAATGTGCAGATCAGACGTGGCCTTTCTGCCGATGAGCGTCTGCAGCTTCCACCGTGGAAAACCGAGGATATCCCGCGCGACAAGCAATATTGAGCTTGGCGCAAGCGCTTCATTGCGGCTACAGCTGATAAACGGGCGCTGTTCGCGCTGCGCCCGGAAACTCTGCAGGCTTCAAACTTATCCCCGGCTCCAGCGCCGGGGATTTTTTTTGTTTGCTGCCTCGCCCCCTGGTTGCTATAGCGCTGATATTGCAATCAAGGGGATTTTAGTATGATTGATGAGGACTCAGGGATGACACGGCTGCGCAAAGGGTCGCATGAGAGGGATGCGCGACGCCAATATGACGCGGAAATTGGCTTTCGTATAAAAGAGCGTCGGATGATGCGACGTTTATCACAAGAGGAGCTGGGCTGTTATTACGGCGTAACGTTTCAGCAAATCCAAAAATATGAAAAGGGTATGAATTCACTTCACCCGCATGCCATGCGCCGCATGGCTGAGGTGCTCGGCGTGCCGATGTCATATTTATATGGCCCTGACGATCCAGTGTCGGACGCGTCTCAGGTGATTGCGGTATCGTCCAAGCAAATGGATGAGGCCGCCGCGATTGGACGCATGCTTTATCGCATTGAAAGCACAGCCAAGCGGCGGGCCGTGCTTGTCGCGTTCCGCGCGATCATAAATGTCGTTCCCTTGGGGGGCGACAATGATCAATGAGCGGCTGGCGCAATTGATTCGGGACAAGACCGAATGCGAGGCGATGATCAGGCGAGCCGCCGCCCATATGGGCGGGCGGTGCCGACCGGGCATTTACATGGTGCTCTATGCCATCGCCGCCAGCAGGGTGCGCCCGACTGGCAATGAGATCAGGGCGAGTTGCTTGGCGGGCAGCAATGTCTCTTATGCCTTGCGCGAGTTGAAAAGCGAGGGTCTGCTTAAGCTGGAATTCCGCATCGGGCGACGCCGGGAAAAGGACATCGTGCTCACCGAGAGGGGCCGCGAATTCGGCATCAGGCTGATTGAGACTGTCGATGCATGGGCCGCGGACTTGGCGGCGAAGGAAGAGCGTGCCATGAAAGCGAGAATGAAAAAGCGGGCTTAGCGCCCGCTTCTTTCTTCTATGCCGAGATCGCAGCCGGGCAATGCGCCCGGCTTGGCTTGCGTGCCGCAATGCTGCGACCACGAATAAAGCCCGCCGATGATCAATATGGCGGCGAGCCCGCCGATGATGGACAGGCCCAGCAACAAAAGCCGCGTGGTGTTTTCAACGGCGGTCTGATCAGTCTCATTGTTCAAGATATTCGTTCCCATCGCCTTCCAAGGGTTGTTTATGTCCGCTGACGCGCAGATTGCCGGCCAGCGCGGTGGTTTCGCCGCCTTGGTCAAGCAGCACGCGCGCGATGCGCCGCGCGCGGCCGTCCTGCCAGGCGGGGAATATTTCAATGACGATGCCGGAACCAATGACGTAATTGTCGCCGTCCGGCGCATTGGTGACGATATCGACTTGTTCGAATTCGATCGGGAAAACAGCAAGGGGAGAACGCATTATCGGCTACTCCAAAAATGACAAGACATTGGAAAATTAACAAAACCTTATGGGAAAGATAGTAAGGACAATCCGAAAATGGCGATGCGACAAACAAAAAACCCTGCTTGATGGGGGCCAAGCAGGGCTTCATGGGCAGGATTAAGTCACAAGGATGCAAGTCACAAGGATGCGAAACGATAACTTTCAGAGGAGCGAGCGGGTTGGGTAAAATTTTGGGAAAAACCCAACCCGCCCTTGTCCCAAAAGGCTCAGACCATCGGGGACGCCGTTTTCATGCCCTATTTCGCGCCCCCGTGCAACAGGTATTTTGCGGCAAAAGGGCAACGGTGGCTGTGTCGTTTGTGTTGATTGCGATTTTCTATATGGCCGAGGTGTTCGATTCTGCTTATGACGGTTGCATGCCGGGTGAGCCCGGTCATGTTTTAACCGATAGTGCTTCAACCCATGGGGGATATGATGAAGATCCTTTCGACATTTGGCGCGGCGCTCGCGCTTACGGCTTGCTCGCTCGTTCCGGTCAATGCGGCTGACGTTTATTCCCGCGATGGTGTCGGCGGAATGAAAGACAATGGTATCGTGACGGCCTCGCCAGGCCGCATCTCCGGCTTTTACATCACCGGCACGCTTGGCGTGTCCAATCGGCAGGAAGAACTATCCAGCCGCTATCATGGTGAAGCCGGGATCTACACCAATTTGCGGCCCGAGACGGAAGGCGAGGGCGGCGATAAGAACGACGAAACGGAAACATCATCCGCCTCGCTGGTGCGCACCGATTATCCGCTACTTGGTGGCGATTTCCTGTCTCGCGAGGAATTCGACACGACGGATCTAACCGGCGGCGTGGAACTTGGCCGGCTGTTCTCCTTCGGTGGCCGCGACAGTCTGGTCATTCGCCCGTTCGTATCCGTGCATTTCACCAATTCTGATGAAAACAAGCATCGTTTTGGCGGTGATGCCGATGTGTATTTCAACCCGAGCGGCCTTGAGGGGCAACAGCCCGTGCTTATCGGCACGGTTCCCGTTGAGGGCTTTCTGTCCGCTGAAAAGAAGTGGGATGGTTCGCTTGGTGTTGATATCGGCCTATGGGCGAGCGACCGCCTGTTGCTAACGGTCGGCGCTGGCGCGAATTATGCCTGCTATCGCATCAAGGGCGGCGCGCAGATCGTCGGCGACACCACCGGGCTTTCCAATGTCGGCTATTCCGATGAGGATTGCGGCTTCGGCCCGATGGTTCGCGCCAATCTGGAATACGCGTTCTCACGCCGGTTGATGCTGGGCATTGGTTACACCTATACCAATCATTCTTTGTCGGCGGGCGGGTCGAACAACAATGATTTCCCGCTTGACTCGGACGGCACGGGGCAAGAAATCGGTATCTACACCAAGTTCAATGCGCGTGGCGATATCGATGTGGACGATCACAAGATCGAAGCCCGCGCGACGTGGTTCCCCTTCGTTGGTGACGGCCCGCTTGAATAGAGCCTAGGCTGTGACGATTAAGCAGTCGCCCGCCGCATAGCGCGGCGGGCTTTTTCACAAATGAGGATTGTCTTATGAAACATACATTAATCGGCTTGCTGCTTGCTCTATCGACCCTTCCCGCCGCCGCTGGCGTGCTCGATACGCCCGATAGCTACGGCCCCGGCGGCAAGGACGCCTATGGCGCTTATTACACCGTGACGGACTCCGAGGCGCCATCTGTGCATCGCGGCGCGCGTGAGATATCCGCCGAGGCCGCGCGTCGTGACGAAATCTGCCGCCAGGATATCAAACCGGTCTATTGCGTGTTCGGCGACACCGGGCATTTGGGTGGCTCGGCCGGCGGCTCCGATGGCTCAGCCAACGGCGATAGCGGCGCATCGGGCGACGGCTCGGGGAAGTAAGGTCGCTTGCCGATGTGCTTTTCGACATAGCCACCTATTGGCTGACCATGATCGCGGGCTTCGTGCTCGGCTGGGTGGCCAGGGTGGCGGTCGAAAGAGATCAGCAAGCGCAAGCAGACCAAGACAACGATTAAACGCGAGCCCTGGCCCCAAAGCCGGGGCTTTTCCATTGCCGCCGCTATTCCCCACCGCGTGACATATGCAACGTCTTGATGGCGCTGTGTAGCTTCTCGGCCAAGGACTAGCGAGCCTCGCCACATATTGATTCTGTTCCCCGCATGCCTCTGCCGTTTGACGGCAGTTCGGGTCTCTGCGGGTGGCCCGGTCGGGTTTTCTGGTCCTTTTCCCGACCGGGCCTCTTCTTCTCGCGCCGGTCGGGGGTTCCCAAACCCATAACCGGCCCGAGATCATGAGCGAACAAGCGACCACCCCGGCGGCGTCGGCCGAAACGACGCAAGCAGACCCCAATTCCGCAGTCTCCGTCACCACGGCCAATGCCGAAACCCCGGAACCATCCGAGGCCGCCGATACCGGCGCGACCGAGACCGCAACTTCTGACGGCCAACCGGCGGCCGATGAGAACGCCGCGAATGAGCGCAGAAACAAGGTTCCCGCCAAGGACCGCATTCAGCAGCTGGTTCAGCAGAACAAAGCCAAGGATGCGCAGATTGCCCGATTGCAGTCCGAGCATGCCGCGCTAACGCAGCAGGCTCAGCCGGTCGGCGATCCGCTCGATTATGCCACTGACGCCGAGTATCACCAGGCGCTTGCTTCTTCCGTCGCCGCGGCAACGGAAGCGCGGGCGGTGGAGCGCACGGCCCGTCAGATCGCATCCGAGCGCCAGGAACAGACTGTCACGATCTGGAACGAACGTTGCGACGATTTCCGCGCGGTCGCCCCTGATTTTGATGCGGTCGTGTTCAACGACAACCTGACCGTTCCGGCCAAAGTTACCGAATTGGTGCTTTCGGTCGAGAACGGCCCGGCAGTCGCTTACTTCCTCGGCAAGAACCCCAATGAAATCGCTCGCATCGCGCGGCTGTCGGAACGCGACGCCGCTATCGCCATCGGGCAGCTCTCCAACCGGGTGACGCTGCCCGCCTCCAAACGCGCGACCGGCGCGCCGCCCCCCGTCACAACCGTTTCCGGCTCCGGCAATGCATCGTCCGTCGATCCGGCCAAGCTGAACAATCGTGATTATCGGGCCTGGCGCAACAAGCAGTCCGCCAACAGAAGCTAATATCACATGTCGAATAGTTTGCTGACCCCGAGCATCATCGCCAAAGAGGCGCTGATGCAGCTGGAAAACACCATGGTGGCCGCCAATCTGGTCCACCGCGCGCTTGAGGGCGAGTATTCCACGCCCGTCAACGGCAACCGCGTCGGCGCCACCGTGTCGATTCGCAAGCCGGTGCGCTATACCGTCCGTGACGGCGCGGTCGCCGTTGCGCAGGACACGACCGAGGGCATGACCTCGATCACTGTGGACAAGCAGAAGGGCATCGACCTTCAGTTTTCCTCGACCGATCTGACGCTGACGATTGAATCCTTCGGCGAGCGCTATCTCAAGCCGGCCATGTCCCAGCTCGCCAACCAGGTCGACACCGACCTGCTGTCGCTCTACAAGGACGTGCCGAACTGGGTGGGTACCCCCGGCCAGAATATCGATTCATGGGCCGACTTCTCCAAGGCGCCCGAGCGCATGGACGAAATGGCCATGCCGATCTCGGATCGTAAGGCGATCCTGTCGCCGGCTGACTATTGGGGCACCACGGGCAGCTTGACCGCTCTGTTCGCGGGCGGCGGCAAGACGGCGGAAACCGCGCTGCGCAAGGCTCAGCTCGGCGAAATGGCCGATGTCGACACCTACAAGGCGCAGAACATTCGCACCCATACGTCGGGCACGCGCGATGAGACCACGCCGCTGATCCGCGGCGCCGGCCAGGGCCGCACCTATGGCCCAGGCACGGTCAACGCCACGGACTTCGTGGACGGCACGTCGGGTGCCCTCGTCAAGGACGCCGTTGGCACGCGGCAAACGTTGTCGACCGATGGCTGGGACGCGTCCGTGACGCTCACGCAGGGTGACATCTTCACCATTGCCGGCGTGTTCGCGGTCAACCCGGTCTCCAAGGCGACGCTGCCCTTCCTGCGGCAATTCGTGGTGACGGCGAACGTCACGGCCAATGCCAATGCGGCCAACGAGACCCTGATTACGGTCAGCCCGGCGATGATCGTCAGCGGCGCCTATCAGACCGTCTCGGCGCTGCCGGCTGATGATGCCGTGATTGTGCCTCTGGGCGCGGCTTCGGGCGGGTTCCGTCAGAACCTGTTCTTCGTCAAGCAGGCATTCGGGCTGGTGATGGTGCCGATGGAGCTGCCGGAAGGCGCGGTCCGTGCGGCTCGCGAGAGCTATGAGGGCCTAAGCGTTCGCGTCATCCCGTATTATGACGGCACGAACGACATCTCGAATTGGCGCTTTGACATCCTGTATGGCGTCAAGACGCTCTATCCGGAACTGGCCGTCCGCGCGTCGGGCACAGCCTAAGCTATAACCCACCCGTGAAGCGAAAACGCTACGCGGCCCGTCCCATAGTCCGGGGCGGGCCGCTGGCGCGATGGCAAGTTCAATAGGAAATTTTTCGAAATGGCAGTTCTTGAACGTACAAATGCCAATCCGGACGGAAGCCGGTTTGGTCAATCCCTGTCGGACAAGGTTGGCTTTTGGGGCGTGACGCCCGTGGTTCAGCCTTTGGCGACAGCGCAAAGCGCGGTTGCCACAACGGCAATTACCACGCTCGTCACGACGCCGGCATCAACGGACATTGCCGTAGCGGTCAATTCGTTGATTGCGCGTGTGGCCGCGATTGTCACGCTTGACAATCAGATTCGCTCCGACCTCGTAACGGTTGGGCTCATCAAAGGCAGCGCTTAAATCTAAGGCGATCAACCATAAGCGGAGGTGACATGTCTGTAGCGTTTTTTATGCCGAGCAATGTTTTTTCCAAAGAAGCGATTGCGGCGAATGGAACTGGCGGCGGGGCACCAACGCAAACGACGCGCAATTCTGGCGTATCTGTATTCGTCGTTACATCGGATGCAATGAATGTCGATGTTGAATTGCCCGCCAATGCCATTGAAGGCGATTTGGTTGAGTTCCACGCAATAAATGCCACTGGGCTTAATGTCTGCGCTCCATCTGGGGAAACAGTCGGGACAGCCGGGCAATTCATTTACGGCACTGCGGGGCGAGTGTTCCGCAAGGCTACGGCCACTTATTGGTCGTGTCTGGCCTAAATGGTTTTTAATATAAAAGGACCGCACAAAGGATCGCATCGAATGGATTTATTACTTGGCTGCGGCGGTAACCGCGAACGCAAAATCCAATGGGATGGCCGTGCCGTTTGGCATGACCTCACCACGATCGATATGAATCCGGCGCATAAACCGGATTTCGTGTTTGACCTCACCGAAGGGGCGCTCCCCCTTGCCGATGGCGTCGCCGATGAAATCCATGCTTATGACGTGCTTGAACATCTCGGCCAGCAGGGCGATTGGCGCATTTGGTTCCGCCAGTGGTCCGATTACTGGCGCGTGCTTAAGCCTGGTGGCGTGTTTTGTGGCGTCTCGCCGGCCCCGCATTCGCCTTGGGCATGGGGTGACCCCGGACATACGCGGCTGATTACGCGTGAGGCGTTCGTTTTCCTGCATCAGCCTAGCTATGCGCAAGTTGGCGTATCGCCGATGACGGATTATCGGTTCTGCTACAAGGCCGATTTTGATCTGGTGCATTCTGTCTATACGGACGCCGGACAGCATATATTTGCATTGCAGGCCGTCAAGCCGTCGAGGATCGCATCCCATGCAGCGTAATGTTTGGATCGCCATCCCGGCCTATACCGGGCAAATTCACCTTGGCACGATGCGTTCGCTGATCACCGACATGCTTTCGCTTGCAGATCGTGGCGACAAGGTGACGATTTTCGATGAAAGCGGCAACGCGATGATTGCGGATTGCCGCGGCCTCATCGTCGCCAAGTTCCTGGAAAGCGAAGCCACGGATCTGGTGTTCATCGACAGCGACGTGTGCTGGGAAGCTGGCGGCCTGCTCAAGCTTGTCGATGCGCCCGTTGACTTCGTTGCTGGCATTTATCCGCAGCGCCGTGACCCCATCGCCTATTGCGTGCGCTATCTCGATAAGCCGGAATTGCAGGCCACGGAGGAGCATCCCGATTTACTTGAAGTCGATGGCGTTCCGGCCGGGTTCATGCGCCTGTCGCGAGCCATGTTGCAAAAGATGGTCGCGCAATATTCTGATACCGAGTTTCATTGCGATGTGGCCCCGAATGGGCGCGCATGGGCGTTGTTTGATCCCTATCGGATTGGACGCCTGAAGTTTGGCGAGGATTATTCTTTCTGCCGCCGCTGGCGCGATATTGGCGGCAAGGTGTATGTCGCGCCGGAAATCAAAATGGGCCATGTGGGATACAAAACCTTCACCGGGTCGCTCGGCCAATGGCTGCGCGACCGCCCGGTTGAAACAGGAAACTGACGCATGACAATAGCTTCGTCCTTCGCAAGCTCGGCTCCGGTTGGATCGTTGCGCAAGGTCACAGCCGGGCCGGGGCTGCTGCCCGATGGCCCATGCCGGGGTTTGCTGGTCGGCACGGCTGGCACATGCACCATGCGCGATGGCGGCGATGTGCTTTGCACGGATGTGCCGTTGCAGCTGGGCTGGAACCCGTGTGGCGCGAGCCGGATCATTTCCGGCTCGGCTGACAATATCTGGGCGCTTTACTAGATGGCGATTAAGCGCAAGGCGGGTCGCGTTGGCAAGGGCGGGTCGCCAGATGACGTGTCGGAGGCAGCCTGATGTTGGGGGTAAGGCTTGGCCTATGGCAGGCGGCGCTTGGTGCGGGTGGTGGGGGTGGTGGCGATCCTGTTCCAGCGCTCGCCCTCAGAGATCAGGCGGGAGACCCGATTTTAGACGACGCGGGCAATTACATTTTGTCGGAGGCTTGAATGTCGTTCATTTATGACTTCGCGGCGGCGTGGAATGATGGCGGCACCACATTCAACGGCATCAAACTCAATGTCAGCAATGGCGCGGGCGGTGCGCCTGTCGGGGCTGCCGCGTCGCGAATTCAGCGTTTCCAGGCCAATACAGTTGATGTTTTCGGCGTTGGTGTCGATGGTACTCTTTACACGCCAAAAAGTATTACGGGCAGCGTTCTTGTCATTGACCCGATTTTAGCGGATAGCGGAGCTAAGCCATTCTCGATCAACTACAACAAAGGCGGTATACCATCCGGGGGAACCAAGAACAACTCAAAAACTGTTTTTGGATATAACGTCACGCCAGAAGGCGGTGTTGCAGATAACACTGACGTTACGCAGTTTGTAGTTTTCGACACAGTAATAGCGTTTAATTCAGGGTCGCATATCTCTAATTTTGGGATCGGCGCTGACAGTGTAGATGGTAAACGCCACACCATGTATTCAATGGAAATCCCCCATGACAGTACGCAGGTGGCTGCCTTTCAAGGGCGCATGGAGTTTTATACGCTAGCTTTTCAGAATGTCGATGGCTTACAATACGCCAGCATGTCCTGGGACCCGGCCAACCCGAAGTTTAATTTATCTAAGCCAGGGGCCGCGCCCACGCAGATACAGTTCAACTATAACAACAGCCCCGCAATGTTGCAGCTGAATGCTGCTGGCAACGCTACGTTATCGTTGCCATACTGTAACTCTAACGATAACCTTCAGATACAACAGGCTCTTCAGGTTGCAATAGGAAAGCTTAATACCGACAACGCATTCGCGTCTTTTGTTGGGAGTGTCAATATACCTGATGGCGGCCGAGTACTATACCTGTCAGCCACTGCCGACACTGCCGCGAATGTTTACTCTGGATTATGGGGTATCGATTCGACGGGGTTTCATTCTCTGCGGACACAGAACCTTGGTGGAGGTGACTGTGTGCATGAGGCTTGGTGCGCGACAAGCGGCGGAGACCCGTGGTTTAGGTTCAACATCAACGGTGGCGGCATTTTTGGCATAGGCATTGATAATTCGGATAGTGATGCGTTCGTACTATCGGCGAACAACGGCCTGGGAACAAACAACCGCCTTCGGATTGATGCGAATACTGTCAGCTTCCCGACACTGCCTATCAAACTTACACCGGTGACTGTGGCGTCTCTACCGTCCGCGGCTACGGTGGGATCCGGGTCGAAGAAGATGGTAAGTGACGCGCTTACGCCTGCATTTGGCGTGGCGGTTACGGGCGGTGGTGCAGTGGTGTCACCGGTCTATAGCGATGGCACAAATTGGATTGTGGGATAATGAACGATCATCTCATGCAAATGGGCGGTGTCACCCATAACGAAATCGAACCGCCTCATTATTGGCAGGAGATCAAGAAGATTGCGCAGCGTCTGAACGTTCCGCCAGGAACTTCAAATGAGGTTGATATCATCATGGCGAACGGTGAAGCATATTCTGTACCTGCCATCTTAAATGCCTTCCTTGATCGCATGGATGGCGCGCTATCTGCTGACCAAAACTTCCGTGAAGCTGTTGCAGCCGTGATCGGCTCGGCGACCATCACGACAGTGATTGGCGACGCCGGAAACCGCGAGCGCGTCACCGTGCGCAAGGATTTGTTTGAGCACATGTGTGCGCTTTTTAGCTACCCTAAGGCGGATTACAATGAGAAGACTTGAACTAACGGAACAAGAATTTCAGGCGTGTTGCGGCCTTATCGACGCCGGCGTGCGCGCAACGGGCTGGCGCGCTTGTCAGGCCGGTGCTCGGCTCGCGCAGATTTTCGATGCTGCACCACAGCTCCCGGAAGTTGCGTCTGCGGGCGCGCCAAACGACTTCACAGAGCTTCGCAAAGGTGGCGAGACGTTGCCCGCTACCGAAGCGTCTAATGCTGAACAGCGCGCTTTCAACGCCCGGCCCAGTCTGAGAGACAGCATCGTCCACGATGGCGTTTGCGTATGAGGAGCCCTGCAAATGCCCGATAGAGGCGACGACAGCGGTGAAGACATCATCGCCAATGACGCCATTTAAGGACGCTGACGAATGATAACCGATTTCACGAAACCGGACCGGCGTTGCTGGCGCTATCGCCTGGATGAAAACGGCGCACTCGACGCGCGCATTTTCGCCCAACCCGATATCGTCCCTGACGGCGAAGGCTGGGCGGATAGCCCGGCGGACGCTGCCCCGGCGAGCAAGGCCGCTGAACCCGAGGTGGTCAAGGCCAAGCCCGGACGCAAGCCCCGCGCGCCCGTGATGCCGCCCGAGGACCAGGCGCTTTAGCGCTGTCTGACAAACGCATATGAGGATAGCGGCCGATGGCCACCATGCAGGATATCGTCAACGGCGCTTATCGGCGCTGTGACGGGTTGCTCGGCCTCGGGCAAGTCCCGACAGCCGAGGAGGCAACCGAGGCGCTTGCAGCGCTCAACGGCATGATGCATGGCTGGAAATCCAAGGGCGTCGACATCGAGCATGTCACGCTGGCGCTTGGGGCTGCCTTCCCGCTGGCCGATGAGTTCGAGGACGGCGTGACGGCCATGCTCGCCGTGCGGCTGTCCAGCCAGAACGGCAAGGCCGAATTGTCGCCGCAGGTGACGGCCTCGGCGGCCTCCTGCTGGTCGGCGCTGTATGCCGCCTATGTCGCCGCGCCCGAAAGCCAGTTCGACCCGTCGCTTTCCCGCATGCCCTCGCAACGCTTGATATGGTTCTAAATGCCAGGTTTTGAGGTGGGCGAAGCGCCCTTACCAGGCTCGCGCGAATGGTATGCGCTGCGGCTTTATGGCGGCGCGCAGCCGGCCGACGCCGCGACCGCGCGCGCCAATCGCAACACATTGGCAACCGAAACCGGCTATATGACGCCGGGGATCGGCGAGGCCATGAGCGCGCGCGATGCCTGGGGTGCGTCTGGCGAGGGCGCGCGGGCGCTGGGCGAAGGGCGTTGGGGCGATGCGGTCGGGTCTTACGGCAACATGCTGGCGGCGGGGATGGGGGCCATCCCCGGCATTGGCGTCATCGCACGCGGCTTCCGGCCGACGCGCGCCGCAATGGATCGGGCATTGCCAGGCGCGGTCAATCGCGGGTTGGATAACGCCATGCCCAGCGATCCTAAGAATACGTTGAACGTGTTCGCCGGGCCGACTGCGAAAACGGCGGATCATGCGGCGCTCAAGCAAGCGCGGGAAATGGCGGCGGCTGGCGCGGATCGCGGCGACATTTGGCGCGAAACCGGATGGTTTGTCGGCCAAGATGGCAAATGGCGGTTTGAGATTGACGACAGTCAAGCGCAGTTCCGGCCGGACAATGTAAAAGCTAAGATGCCGTCGCGCATTGACCTTGCTGGCGATTATGTCGAGAATACGCTTGGTTTGCCGCGCCACAAGCTTTTAAATTCGGCCGAGCATCAGCCGGCCGCGTTTGCTTATGCTGATGAAAATTTCGCTGCCGCGCGGGCAAAAGAACCTGGACAAGCGATCGACACGGCGCTCGATCATGATGCGCTGTTCGCGGCTTATCCTCAATTCCGCAATATCGGCATCGCCAATGAAACGGCGATGGGCGTCAAAGGGTCATTTAACGGCAACCGCATTACCTTTGGCGGGCAGGGTTACGCGCCGGCAAATGAACATCTGTCGACCGTCCTGCATGAACTGCAGCACAAAATTCAGCGTGAAGAAGACTTTGCGCGCGGCGGTTGGTGGGGCGACATGGCCAATGAAGCCGAAACGCGCAACTTGGCGCGCGACAAATATGCCGAAATGCGCCGTAATGGTGCGGACTTGTCTGATGAAGACATGCGCGCCAATGCTATGACCGAGGCGGCAAAAGAACGTTACCGCTCGCTTGCTGGCGAGACCGAGGCGCGGAACGTTCAGGCCCGGCAAAATTTTACGCATTTGCAACGCTGGGATCGGACGCCGTGGGGAACGCAGGATGTGCCGGATAATAGGCAGATTGTGCGAATGCAACATTCAACGGACGCCATGAACGCAAGTGAAAAGCCATTTTTTGATCTTGCCGAACCCGATAGCGTGTCGGCATTACCTCAATTGGTGCGTGTGGTTTCCGATGACATGCCGCAAGGATCTATAATATTTGACATAAAACACAGTGGATTAACACCAGGTTTTGTATCTGGCGGCATCGACCCGAACGATCCAACGAAGTTTATTGTTTATGCCATAGGTGCGCCTGGTGGCGCGAATTCATTGGGACATGCCGCGACGCGAAATTTACTACGTCAGCTAAAAGAGCAGCTTCCAGGACTTACCAAGATTGGCGGGACGAGACTGACTGGCGCTAGAAGTAATTCAGGGGCCGGCGTCGAAAATGCCAAAATGGAAATTGCATTGCCATCTTATCGGCGTGGCGAGAAATAAGGAGGCGTCATGCCAGCAATCGATTTCGGCCAATTCTCCGAGCGTGGCCGCGACAGCCAGGCCGGCGATTATCGCCTTGTGAACGGCTATATCGAGAGCCGCAAGAGTCCCGGCACGCAGCCCGGCGCCTGGGATAGACCCGGCCTCTTGCGCTGGGACAGTTTCGAACATGCCGGCCCCAATCGGGGCCTTCTTTTTGTCCGCGGCAAGGGTATTTATTCCGTCCAGGGCAATCAGTTGATCCGCTATGTCGATGCGACCAGCTCTGAGGTGGCTGGCGCCATCTCCGGCTCATCCGATGTCGGCCTGGCCGATGGCCTCGGCCTTGTCACCATGGCCTCGAACATGCGCACCGACATCGAGCTGGGCATCGTCACCGAGGATGGGCGCTATTATTTCTTCAACACGCAAACCGGCCTGCTGACTGAGTATGCGGGCGGCGATCTGCCGGGCGTGCGATCGATCGAATTCGTGGATCGGTATTTCGTGTTCGCGCTGGCCGATGGGCGCTTCGCGCATACCGAGCTGGACGACGCCGGCAATATCGACCCGCTGGCCTTTGCCTTTGTCGAAAGCCGCCCGGACGGGCTCAAGCGCATCATCGAGCATCGGGGATCCGCGATCGCGCTCGGCGAAAGCTCGATGGAAATCTACGAAAACGCCGCCACCGTGCCGTTCGCCTTCGCGCCAATTCGCTCGGATGTGGAAATCGGTCTGATGGCCACCTATGCCGCTGCCCGCGTCAAAGACGCGCTGCTTTGGCCGGATCATCACGGCGAAGTGCAGATGATGGTCGGCTCCGAGCCCGAGCGCGTCAGCGACCACGGCTTGGAAATCCTGATCTCGGAACTGACCGAGACGCAGCAATCGGCAATGCATGCCGAATATGGGTTTTTCCAGGGGCATCATCTTTATATTCTCAATTCCGCCAACTGGTCCTATGCGTTCGATACCACCGAACGCAAATGGTATGAATGGTCCTCGCATGGCGGGCCGAACTTCCTGGCACAGAATTCAACGCAATTCGGCTCGCGCGCCATATTCGGCTCACGCGAGAGCGGCGGGCTGTATTATTGGGACCCGTCCGCGCATTCCGACGATGGCGAGCCCTATGCGATGGTCGCGCAATCCGCGACCGTGATGAACTTCCCCTATGGCGGCATCACCCATGAACTGACCGTCAACAGCGTTGCCGGCGTCGGCGTCACCGATGGGCCGTCCGACGCCGAAGATCCCAAGATGATGCTGGATTGGTCGGTTGATGGCGGCAAGACCTTTACCGGCGGCCGGCTGGCCTCGCTCGGCCGCATTGGCGAATATCAGACCAAGACCACTTTCCGTTCGCTTGGTCGCTTCGGCCATAAGGGCGTGATTTACCGGTTGGCGTCGTCCTCCCCGGTGCGCCGCGGCATTCTTGGCGCCGATGCGCGGATCGATGGCTTGCGCGCATGACCGGCGCAGCCAATCTATGGCCGCGTTTTTCCGCGCCCACGAATCGGACGGACGGCAAAATCTCCACCTCTTACCGGGCGTTTTTCAACCGCTTCAAGAAACGCGTGGGGCCGTCAATCGCCAACGTGCTTGATGTCTCGCCCAATGCCGACCTTGCGCGCGCGGTCAATGAGATCCTTGCCGAACTGCGCGCCCAAGGATGGATCGGGCGCGAGCTAAGCGCGCCCGGCGACGGGCTGGCCAAATCGGTGCAAGCCGTCACCATGATTCCGGCGGCCACGGAATTCGGCTATGGCCTGCGCCAGATCCGCAAGACATTTGGGCATTTCGAGAGCGGCGATCCGGTCATCGACGGCGCGTTCTCGCTCAATGCCCGCTATGAATATGAGGACTATGGCAGCGATCCGCTTGGCGACAATACCGATTTTAAAGTGTCCGTCGCCAATCTGCGGGATGAGGCGCCCAATTGCGGCGCCGTCTCGCTGTTCGTGACCTGGTTTGGCGATGATCTGCGCGCCACGCATTGCACATGCAAGCCGCGCGTCGAGGTGCATGTTGTCGAGCCGGAAATCGAGATTTACGGCTATCCCAATCCAGCCGGGGATGAAAACGGCTTGCCGCTGATTCCGCATGATTGGCGCGTCGGTGGGCGTGACCGTATCCAGGCGGAAACCGTCAGCGTCCGCACCGATTTGCCGGGCGACCCGCCGGCCTTTGGTGGCACGCCATCAGATGATACGCTGGTCGATTCCATCGCCTATCTGCGCGACCAGGGTTTCAAGGTGTCGTTCACGCCGTTCATGCAAATGGACATCCCCGATGGCAATGCGCTGCCCGACCCCTATACCGGCGCTGGCTCGCAACCCGTCTTCCCTTGGCGGGGCCGCGTGACCTGCTCGCCGGCCCCTGGCGTTGTTGGCACGCCCGACAAAACAGCGGCGGCGGCCACGCAGATCGCCAGTTTCGTCGGCACGGCCACGCCATCGGATTTCTTCCTATCCGGCGGCGAGGTGCTGTATTCCGGGGCTGATGAATGGAGCTATCGGCGCTTCATTCTGCATTACGCGCATCTATGCGCCCTGGCCGGCGGCGTCGATGTGTTCGTGATCGGCTCGGAAATGCGCGGGCTGACCTGGGTGCGCGATAGCGCCACCACGCATCCATTCGTGGGCGCGCTGATCGCGCTGGCCGCCGATGTCCGCACCATCCTGCCGGACGCCAATATCATCTATGCCGCCGATTGGTCGGAATATCACTCCTATCAACCGCAGGATGGCTCGGGCGATTTGATCTTCCATCTCGACCCGCTTTGGGCCTCGCCCGATATCGCCGCGGTCGGCATTGACTGTTATTTTCCGCTGGCCGATTGGCGCGACGGGCAAACCCATCTCGATTATCTCGCCGGCCATACCTCGATTTACGATTTCCAATATCTCAAATCCAATATCTTCGGCGGCGAGGGCTATGATTGGTTTTACGCCAGCGATGCCGACCGGGACGCGCAGATCCGCACGCCGATCACCGATGGCGCTTACAACAAACCATGGGTGTTCCGTTTCAAGGATCTGCGCAATTGGTGGAGCGAGCCGCATTACAACCGCCTGGCCAGCGTTGAGCAGCCGAGTTCAACGGCGTGGAGCCCGCGCGCCAAGCCGATCTGGTTTACCGAGGTCGGCTGCCCCGCCGTCAACAAAGGCTCCAATCAGCCCAACGTGTTTTATGATCCCGGTTCGGTTGAAAGCGCGTTCCCCTATTATTCGACGGGGGAACGCGATGACACCATGCAGAAACGCCACAACAACGCGTTTCAGCGTTTTTTCGATGAGGCTGATGCGGAGTTTGTCGAAGCCAACAATCCCGCCAGTGACGTTTACAACGGCCGGATGATTAGTGTAGATAGGCTCTATCTCTACACATGGGACGCGCGCCCCTTCCCGGCCTTCCCGGAAAGCCTGTTCTGGCGCGACGGCGAGAATTATCCCACCGGTCACTGGCTGACCGGACGCTTGCCCACGCAAACCATCGCCACACAGGCCAATGACGGCATGCCCTTAACCGAAGCGCGGGCGCCGGCCGACCCGTATCTGATCAACCCGCAAACCGGCGTGATAACCCCGCGCTGGCGTGAATTCCTCGACCGGCTCGGCTATATCCGCGGCGAGGCGATATCAACCCTGGCCGACGATGCCTCGACATCCGAGATCGCCACGGCCATCAATTCGATTGTCACCACCTTGCGCAGTCAAAATCGCATCGGATGATCCGCCTGGCTACGCGGGATGACATCCCCACGCTTTGCGATATCGCGCGAAGCTTTGCCGCTGATGGCGACTATCGGGGGCCGCGGCAAGTGCTCGATTGGTTCCATTTCGCCTCCAACCTGGAACGCACGCTCGATGCGCCAGGCGGCGTTATTTTCGTCAGCGAGAAAGCGGGCCGCGCGGCCGGGTTCATTGCCGGGCTGGTGATGCCATCGCCCTATACCGCCCAAATCATCGCCCTGAAAACACAGTGGTGCGTCTGCCCCAAGCGCGGTCGCGGCACTGGGGTTTCCTTGCTGCGCGCCTTCGAAAAATGGGCACGGTCCAATGACGCGACCAAAATCCTGGCCGCTTCCATGTCGGAAGCCGGCGAGGCCGTTCTCGATCGTCTCGGCTTCACCGCCTTTGAGACGAGTTTTTATAAGGTTTTGTAATGGCTGAAGTAGCAGGTGCAATTGGTTCAGCCGTGATCGGCGGCATCGCATCCAATTCGGCGGCAAAAAAACAGGCCAAGTCGCAAAAGCAGGCCATGGCGCTGCAAAAGCAGCAATATGACGCCAATGTCGCGCGTGCGCAGCCATTTTTGGAGTCCGGGCAGAACAGCCTCAAGCTCTATCAGGACGCCATCGGCGCCAATGGCCCGGAAGCGCAGGCCGCTTATTATGCCGGGTTCCAGAACGACCCCGGCTGGGAAGCGAGCCAAGCGGCGGGCGTCCGGGCTATCGAGCGTGGCGGCTCGCGCTCGGGCATGTACGGCTCGGGCAACACGCTTGCCGGACTGTATAATTACGGCCAGCAAAACATGCTGGGCGCGTTTCAGAACCGGCTTGGCAATCTGAATACCGGCGCGGGCTATGGCATTCAGGGGCTCAATTCGATCACGGGCTCATCAAATAATTTCACAAATCAGCAAACCAATGGGTTCAACAATATCGGTGCGGCACAAGCCGGTGGCATTGTCGGCATGGGGCAGGCGGCGAATAGCGGCATTCAAAATTACCTCGATTACATGAAGAACAATCAGGGCGCGGCGGCGGGCGCTCAGACCGGCTATCGAACCGGCAATAACGGCATGGTCGTTGGGGGCGTGTAATGGAGGGTATCCCGAATTATTTCCCCGGCGCGATTTCGCTGAAGCAATCGTTCCAGGCCGAGCGCGATGGCTATAACAACGCACGGGCGCGGGTCGAGGATCAACAGAAGGATGCCGCGCTCCAGCGCGCGGCGAGCGAACGCAACACGCTGAAATCGGCCGGCGCAATGGTGGCGGGCGGCAATCTGAAGGGCGCGCGGGGTGCGCTCTATGGCGCCGGAAACTTCGAAGGCGGCGCCCGCATTGATCAGATGATGCGCACGGCATCCGATGATCAGCTTGCGCGCATAAAGCGCCATGGCGAAGTGTTCGGTAATTTGGCGCTTTATGCCGATACGCCGGAAAAATGGAACATCGCCGTTGGCGCTGCGCGCAAAAAAGGTATCGACACCAATGGCTATGAGGATTTCGGCCAGCGCGACCGGGTGATTGCCGAAAACGGCATGCTTAAGCAGCAAATGGAGATCGCCGAAGCGCATCGCCGGGCCGAGGCCGCCAAATATCGCACGGTCGGCAAGGATGCGCGGATCTTCAACGAAACGACCGGGCAATTCGCCAATGCCCCCGGCGGCCCGGCTGGCAGCGATGTCAGCGATGTCAATGCGCATTTGCCGCCCGAGTTGCGTAAGAAGCTGGCCGAGAAGGACGCGGCGACATCCTCAGATTACAACAAGGCCGGGCAGACATCCGGGCAACAGCTCGGCGCGTTGCAACGGCTTGAGGCCGCGCGCGGGCGCACCGATTGGGAAGGCTCATGGCTCAATAACGGTCTGACGCGCACCATTGGGCGCAATATCGGCGGCGGTTTCGGCGTCATCCCGACATCGGAAGATGTCAACGCGCTTGATGAAATCAAGGCGGCCTCGGGCGACATCACGCTCGATAAAACGGCATCCCTGTCTGGCGTTGCCTCCGATACCGACACGGCGATCATTCAATCGACCATCGCCGACGCCAATATGACCGATGCGGCGGCGGCCAATGTCATCCCGGCGCAGAAGATCGTCAATCAGCGCACGCAAATCCGCGCGGAAATGTATGATGAATGGCTACAAACCCACGGCTCTGGGCGTGGTTTTCAGGAGGCGTGGAAAAACTACGTTGACCAGAACACCATTTTCCGCACTGGGCGCAATGGCAAGGTGACGGTCAATCCGAACGCCAATCCGGATTGGCGTCCCTATCTTAGCGGCGAACGGCGTCGGCCGGCGGGGGCGGCGAGTCCCGGTGGCGGCGCGAAGGATTTTCGATCCAGCATCCGCCCGGCGCCGAAGCCGGACTTTAACGTGCGTGTCGGCAATGCGCGGGCGCTGTCATCGGATGAGCTGTTTGCAATCGCAACGGGTGCAAAATAATGGTCACGCGCGCCGAAGCGCTGCTTGAACTGGAACGCCGGGGGGAGCTCGGGCCAGAACAGCAAAACGCGGTGCAAGAGCTGCGCCGCCGTGGCGAGATTGCAGCACCGCTTGGCAACGAGGGCGACAGCGAGGCGCAGACCCAAGAAACTTGGGGCGAATACGCCGCAGGCTTGCCGCGCGCCGCCGTCCAGGGGCTGAGTTTTGGCTTTGGCGATGAGGCCGAGGCTGCGATCCGCGCGCCGTTCTCGGATCGCTCCTATGGCGAAATCCGCGACGATGTGCGCGACCAGAACAGCCAATTCTCCGAGCGCCACCCCTATCAGGCATTCGCCGCCGAACTGGCTGGCGGCGCTGCCGTGCCATTCGCGGGCGCCGCCAATTGGGTGCGGCGCGGCGCCAATACGCTCGCCAAGGTGACGCGGACCGGTGCGGTCGGCGGCGCGGCTGGCGGCGTATCTGGCTTCGGTTCCGGTGAAGGCGGCGTAGGCAACCGGCTGGAGAACGCCGGCTGGGGCGCGGGCGGCGGCTTTGTGCTCGCTCCGGCGCTGACCCATGCCGCGGCCCCCGCCGCCAAATGGATCGGGCGCAAGGTGGTCGATGGGCTGAGCGAAAGCGGCAAGATGACCCGTGACGCGCTCGGCGATGTCGTGCCAGGTTTCAAGCGCTCGGCCTATGGCCGCATCGGTCGCGCGCTGGAGCGTGGCGGCCAGACGCCGGAAGACGCTATCAAGCATTTTGACGAAACCGACGATCTGGCCAAATTCGGCAAGACGCAAGTGGCAGTGCCCGAGGCCATCGCCGATGTCAGCACCGGCACGCGGCGCCTGTCGCGCACCGTGCAGATGATCCCCGGCCGGGGCAATGAGCGCGCCACGGAATTCTTGGAAGCGCGCCAGCGCGGCGACAATCCATCCGTGCCGGCCAAAGAGCGGCGCGCCGGCATGTTCGGCCGCACCATGGATTATGTGGAGCGCGCATTCCAGGTGAGGGGCAAACGCGCCGATAAGGAAGACGCCAAGCTCATCGCCGATCAAAAGGCGAAATCCGATCCGGCCTATGGCCGCTTCCGGGCGGCCAAGGGCGCCGATGACTTGCCGCTGAAGATCGATGTCGGCGATATCCTTGCCGCATCCGAGGAAGCGGACGCCAATCTTGCGCCTGATATGGTCGCCATTTTAAAGAAAGCGCGCAGCGCTTTCATGCATCGACAAATCTTGCGCGATGAGAGTCCGGCGCTCAACGGCGAGACCCGGCTTGGCAAGGGCGCGATTGCCGGTGAGGCGCCGACAACGCGGCTGGAGCCGTCTCGGTTTGAAAGCGGCTATCGGCAGCTTGAAGACATGATTTCGGCGGCCGAAGGGCGCGGGCTGACAAATCAGGTCCGCTTGCTGACTGGGCTCAAAAATGAGATCCGTCAGCGTGGCATTGACGCAACATCCTCGACCGGGCGCAGCAAGCGCGTTGCCGTGCCGACATCGCAATTGCCAAATGGCAATTTGACGCCGGTCTATGATGCCGGCGGCAATGTCGCCCATTGGCTGGACAGTGCGGGGAAACAGCATCCGGCCTATGTCACACAGCCCGGCGCTACCAAATCGCTATTCGGCGCTGCACTCGATGCTTATTCCGGGCCGCAGAAAATGCGCGATGCGCTGGCCAAGGGGCGCACCTTCGCCAATCCCGACAATAAGGGCGATTCCGTCACCATGGCCGATTACCGGGCGCTATCGTCCGGCGAGAAGCGAATGTTCCGCACCGGGGCCGTGCAGACCATTCGCAAGGTGCTCGGTGGCAAAACCACAGGCTCGGATGTCACGCGCTATTTCGATACGCCGAACATGGCTGAGCTGGTTGAGGAGATCGCGGGCGGCAAGCGCACGCAGCAATTTTATAAGCTGTTGGAGCGCGAAGGCCGCATGGTGCAATCGCGCAATGCCAATCGCGATACGCAGACCGCCCCCAAGCAGGAAGATTTGCGCGATTTCTCGTTTGGCGAGCGGATCGCGGCCGGCGCCAAGGGCGGCAATTTGATCGGCGCGGTTTATTCCGAGGTGGCCGAGAAGATCGCCAGCGGCTTGCGCATGCGCGAAAACGCGGCCGAGCAAGTGGCCAAATATATCTATGAAACCGATCCGCTGAAAAAGCGCGAGATCCTGCGCATGGTAGCGAAGGAATACAGCCCGTCGCTCGCCAGGCGCATGGCGCGTTCTGTGAAAAAAGAGATGGAAACGCGCGTGTCTATCGCGACGCAGACGGGCCGCGAGCTTGGTCAGGAACAGGCGAAGGACGATCGCGGGCCGACCGAGGTGACGATTTCGCGTCCTCGCGCCTGGGACCGCGAGCGGGGCCGATGACGCGCGAGACACCGCGCTGAGCGGCCGATGTGATTGCGGCAAGGATAAGGGCGGCGATGGCGCGAGACGCCAACGCCTTCAAAACCTGTCTGCGGATCATAGGCCGAGAAGAACCAGGGCGGTCGGGACAAGCACGGCGGCGACCATCAGAAACAGGCCGCATTCACGATAATGGTCTGCCCCAGGCGGCGGATTGCCAGCGTTAGCGACCGGCCGGGACAACTTCATCTGACCATAAGAACCATCGCGCTGCGGATAGAGAACGATTTCGCGGTTCGATGGTCCCGGCATGACAACCCCATAAACGGAAATGCGTAAATGATGGCCGATCCTAACCGGATTGATCCCTTTAGCCAAGCGCTAAGCGATTTCGAAGCTGAATTCGGCGCCATGGCTGTGGATGGCGCGGGACCGGAACCCGGCATTGCGCCGGCAATGGCGCTGGACAGCATGGCGGGAAGGCAGGCGAGCCCCAATGCGTTCGCTGGCGGCGCGCCGAACCCGATGGTCGCCTATTCGCCCAACCCCGATAGCGGGCCGGGCACGGCCGTCATGCGGCAGAACAACCCGCTGGGCGCGGGGTCGCTGGTCGGCATGAATGCGGCGACGGCCGGTGTGTGGCCCTATGCCGCCGCTGGCCTGCGCCAGATGACCGGCAATGATGACGGCAAGGATTACGGCACGCTGCGGCGCGAGGAACAGATGCGCGTCGAGGGCGCGCGCAACACGCTTGGCGATATCGGTTCGACCGGTGTGGAGCTGATGGCGCCCATGGCCGGCATCGGCGCACTAATGCGCGCCACCGGGAATGCCCGCCAATTGGCTGGGCGTGGCGCTGCGGCTGGCGGCATTTACGGTGCAACGCGTGGCTATCTCGATCCCATCGAACCAGACGGCCTCGACGTGGCCAGCCGCCTGCCGCCCGCCTTGATGGGCGCTGCCATTGGCACGGCGGGTGGCGCGGCCGGTGGATATGCCGCCGGGCGCACGGCCGACAAGATGCGCGGCTGGCATACGCCAACCGGCGGCGGACCGGGGGCGCCACCGGCGCCACAGCCCAATGCCGCGCGGCCCGCGATTGCAACGCCGCCTGCGCCGAGCGCGCCGCAATCGCCCAAGCCAACCGGCCCCGATGTCGCATCGATCGAACGCGGCAGGCGCGCGCTGATGCGTCCACGTGCCGCTGTTGGGCCTGCGCCCAGTGAAGCCAACCGGATCACGCATATTGCCTCCCTCTATGGGCAGGGACGCGATTTGTTCGCCATCGCGCGCGACCTTGGCGAACCGGCCGAGATGATCGCGCGCACCATTGTGCGTTCCAAGGAAATCAGCATGCCGCGCGGCGAGAAGCTCGGCGCCACCGCGATCCAAAAGGACGCAGCCGATTTGTTGGCGGATATCGATGCCTACCGCGGCGCGCATCCGCCACGCCCCCGACAATCCAGGGCAGGGGGCGGACAAGGGGCGCAACCAGCCGCGCCTGCCGATCGCTCGCGCGAGCCGTTGACATTAAGGGAACCGCCACAGCGTACCGTGGCGGTTCCGGACGACATTCCCACAACGCCGTCCGCGCCATCCGCTCCACCACGGGACGCAGCCAAGCCAGCGCGCGGCAAGCGTGTGCGCGGCGGCGCGTCTTCCGAGATCGCGCGTCGGGTCGACGCGATGACGGAACAGCAGCGCGACATTGGCCGCCGGGAATTCCAAGCCATGCAAAGCGAACGGGGCGCCCCCCTGGGCCGCTGGGAAGACATCTCCAACGCCGATATTTTGCGCGGCCTCAAACGCTGGGGGGAAACAGGATTGAAGGCCCCAGCAAAAACGCCCGCATCGAGCGCCGCGCCGAATAGCGATCGGGGCGCCGGGCGATATGGCGAAAAGCTCAAGCTGACCACGCGCAAAAAAAGTTTCTATTAGGAAAATAAGCCATGGCAACCTTTGAGCGCTACCCACGCGGCTATCAGTTTTTCACCAATTTCGTGGATGAAGAAACCGCCATTGTCCCGCTCTCGGGCGGCAGGCTGTTTTATTATGAAGCTGCCACGACGGATGAAGCCGATACTTATTCCGATCCTGACGGTTTAATCCCGAACGCAAACCCTGTCGTGTTGAATTCCTCCGGCCGGCTGGATGATCCGATCTATTTGGGCTCGACGCAGGACTATAAGGAGCGTCTCGAAGACGCCGCCGGCAATCTCATTCTGCCTTGGCCGCAAGACGATATCCCGTCCCCGCTCAATGCCGCGACCACGCGGGCGGCGCTAGGTCTTGCGACAAGCGACAGCCCGCAATTTACCGGGCTGAATATTGGTCACCCCACGGACACCACGATTACCCGCGCAAGCGCTGGCAATATCGCCGTGGAAGGAAACCTCGTTCATCGTGCCGGGGGGGCGGACATCCCTATCGCCGATGGGGGGACGGGGGCGAGCACAGCAGTCGGCGCGCGCACAAATCTGGGTGCCATCCTGACGGATGCCGTGTTTCCCGGCGCGCTGGTTGCCATTGTCGAGGATCAGAAAGCATCCGGGACCGAAGGCGGCACATTCACATCTGGGGCCGATCGTACGCGCGATCTGAACACGCTGGTCTACAATCGCAACACCACGGTTTCTCTGGCAAGCAATCAGTTCACGCTTCCAGCCGGCAGTTGGGATATTTCCTGGCGCGCGCCCGCTCACCGTCTGGACGGGCATCAGACCATCCTGCGCGACATCACCGCTGGAACGGATCTGGCGCGGGGCTCCAACGCGTTTAGCGGCAGCGGCACCGCCGAAACCAACACAGACTCAGCAGGGTCATTCCGCGTTACGCCATCGGGGAATAATGTCTATGAGCTACGCCATCGCTGCGAAACAACGCGCGCCACGAACGGGTTCGGCCAAGCCAATGCTTTAGGCACCGAGGTCTATGCGCAAGTTATAATCCGGGCTGGCTAATGGCCACTTATGAGCGCTACCCGCGCGGCTATCCGTTTTTCACCAATCAGGTGGATGATGAAGGGCTGTTCCCGCTTTCCGGCGGCAAGCTGTTCTATTATGAGGCCGGCACCACAGATGAAGCGGACACCTATTCTGATCCAGATGGGCTTGTCCCAAATGAAAATCCGATCATCCTCAATTCATCCGGGCGACTTGAAGATCCGGTCTATCTAGGTTCGGCACAGGATTACAAGGAGCGGCTCGAAGATGCGGACGGCAATTTAATCCTGCCCTGGCCGCAAGATGATATTCCGGCGGCTCCGACCGAAGCCGAGACAACGGATACGGCGACCGCGCGTTTCGTGTGGTCGACCAAGACGGCCAACGAAACCCTGACGGGCGGCGCCCTTGTCGGCAAGGCGCTGAAAGCCGATCCGACCGCAGGAGCATTCACGCTGACGCTGCCATCTGCAGTCGCGGTTGGTAATGGCGTCGGCGGGTTGATCGCAAAAAGCGTCACCAGCGCCAATGACGTGACGGTCAACACCCAGGGCGCGCAAACCATCAATGGCGCGTCGTCCTATGTGCTGAGCGCTAAGGATCACACGGCGTATTTTCTATCCGATGGCGCGAATTGGCGCGTGGCGCTGGAATTGATGTCGGACGGCTCGCTTCCGGCGTCCCGGTTGAAATCCACCTTCATCTCCGCGCTGTCGGAGTTGAAAATCATCGATCGCAATGCTGATTTCTGGCTGTTCTGGGATGCCAGCGCGAATGGATTTGTCAAGGTCGCGCCCAAATTCATCGACAAGCGCGAGCCGGACGCCCTGCATTCGCTGATTGTCGCGGACAAGGATCTTGCCACGCCGCCGGGCTCGCCATCCGAGGGCGATCGTTACATTGTGGCGGCCGGCGCAACCGGGGCATGGTCGGCACAAGATGGCAAGATCGCGTCTTATTTCGATAGCGCCTGGGCGTTCTATGCCCCTGTCGAGGGCTGGTTTACTTGGGTGAGCGATGAGGATCTGCTCTATCGCTATACAGGCAGCGCTTGGGTGGCTGAGGCCATCAGCCATACCGAATTAGGCATTGTTACGCCATTTGGCGGCAGGCTCAAGCTCAAGGCCATCGAGCAGACCACCACGCTATCCGGCGCCAGCACCGATGCTTCGACCGCGATCCCGATTGGCATCGTGCTGGCGGTGTCATGCCGCGTCACCACAGCGATAACCGGGGCTGGCGGGGCGACATCATTCAGCGTTGGCGATGGCGCCACGGTCGATAAATTCGGCGGAATATTGCCCTTCACCTTAGGAACAACCAATCGCGGCCATATTGGCCCCACTGGTTATTACTCCGGCACCGATCCGCTGCGTTATACGCCGAATGCCGGCACCTTCACGGGCGGCGTCGTTCGCTCTGTAATCTGGTATCTGGAATTCACGCCGCCAACGTCCTGATATCAAAGAAATGGAGGGCTCGCCCCCTCCCTGCCTTTTGCCGTGGGAACCACAAATCACGGTGATGGCGGCCATGCCGGCGATTGCGCCGGCTCCAATCTGGTTTTCACGCCCAATACGCGCCGTCTCGGCCAAGGCACCCGTCGAGCGGAAAACATCGCGCCAACGCTTCCGAAAGCACCATCTCAAGGATCGACGCATCATGCCAACATTCGAAGCCACGAAAACGGGCTATGCCCATCTGTGGGAAACCATGGCCATCCGGCCATCCTATGCCCGCACGGCCGGCGGGATCGCTGGGCAGATCTCCACCTTGACGCGCAAGGGCGCTTATGAGGCCGTATCGCGCAAGACCGGCGTGCCTTGGTGGTTTATCGCGATTACGCATCAGCTTGAATCAAGCGGCGATTTCGGCACGCATTTGCATAATGGCGACCCGCTATCCGCGCGCACGCGTCAGGAGCCCAAGCATCGCCCGGTCGCGGGATCGCCGCCCTTCACATGGGAGGAATCGGCCGAGGACGCACTACGCATGCACAATCTGCATCTGGTGACGGATTGGACGATCCCGCGCGCGCTCTATGAATTCGAGCGCTTCAATGGTTGGGGCTATCTGCCGCGCAAGGTCAATTCGCCATATCTGTGGTCGTTCTCAACGCATTACGACAAGGGCAAATATGTTGCCGATGGCAAGTTCGATCGCAATGCGGTTTCCGGTCAATGCGGAGCGGCCGTGCTGTTGCGCTGCTTGATCGACCTGGAAAAGATCAAGCCCGAGGCCGTGCCTTTGCCGGCCGCATTCGCAAAGCCGGCGAAGGCCGAGCCGCGCAAGGGGGCTGGCATCTTCGAAACCCTCAAAACAATGGTGCTGGCATGGCGAACGACTTCAAGCCGCTAATCGACCTCATCGGCAAGGCCGCCCCCGCGCTCGCCGCGGCGCTTGGCGGCCCGCTGGCTGGCGCCGCCGTGTCCGTGATCGCCGATGCGCTCGGCGTCGCCGACGATCCCGACGCCGTGACGGCGGCCGTGGCAAGCGCCGACCCCGCTGTCATCGTCGCCCAGCTCGCCGCCGCCGAGGCGCGGTTCAAGGTGGAGGCGGAGAAGGCCATCACCTTGCGCACGCAGATTGACGCGCATGTGGAAATGATGCGGCTCGATTATGGGCGCGGCTGGTTTTGGGGCTCATGGCGCCCGCTCGCCGGTTGGATCGCGACGGCCTGGTCCGCGGCCGTGTGCGTCGTCGCCGTGCGCGATATTTGGATCGCCAATTATGCGCTGATGGGCGAGGCCGGCAATCTCTTGATGATCGGCGGCCCCATCATGGCCCTGGCCGGTGTTTATTCCTGGCAGAAATCCGAGGAACGCAAGGCCATGGCCGGCGGCGGCCTCGGCCGCGTGGTCGACAGCATTCGAGGGGCGATCGGCAGGCGCTAATTAGGCGTAAATTGGTTCTTGGTAAAGTTTGCGGCCTTTTGTTTTTCTTAAGCACCGACTAAGGAAAGGATCAATGCCATGACGGACGCAGCGGAACGTATGCGCGCGCTCATTGTCGAGGCGAGGACCAAGAACAGCGTCATGGAAGGCGCGGCCGAGGTGTTTGAAAGCGTGGCTGACATGCTTGCCAAGCCAGGGCTAACCCCGACCGAGGCCCGTCGTGTGAGCAAAGCGCTCTCGACCTATGCCGATGACTTGGCCGGCGCTATCGCTCGGGGAACGGCCGCCGATCATGAGTTGGAAGATTGAGGAACAGCATGCCTGCCGATATGCCAGAGAAAAAGAGCGCGTTTGATCTATCGAGAGGCGCTATTCCCATTGCCGCCGCGCTCGGATTGCTGCTCTTGGTGGCATCCGGCGCGATGGCGGCGGGCGCCTGGCTGAATGATGTGCGCCGGGACCGCTCCGAACTGGTTGGCCAGATCGCGGCCGTTCAAATCGAGGTGGCTGATATCAAGCGCCAGCTGGTGCAATTGAATGAGCGGGCAAATAATGCCCAGCCCGAGGCGTGGTTTTTGCGGTTTTGCTTTGAGGCCGAGCGCGCCAATCCGAATTGGCGTTGTCCGCCCATTATTCTTCGCCCGATGGGGGGCGACGTGGCGCCCTTGACGACGGTCCGTTAGGTTTGGTGCGGCCTCGCCGGATTATCATTTGACGTTCAATGGCCTGCTCATTTACCAAAACAGGCTCAAGCCATTCATCCTCATTAAAAGACAAATTCGGCATTTTTTTCATTTTCGCCTGCAGCATATCATGATTGCGCGAGGCAATCATGATGACTTGGCGAAGCGATGAAATCGTATCGCGCGCATGGCGCAGGATTTCGGCCGCGGGACTGCTTTTGTCTTTTTCGATGAGCGCATCGAGCTGCGCGGTGATGTCCGGTCGGGTGCGTTTTGCCATTTTAATTCCCCGCATATGAAAACGCCCGGCTTCGACCGGGCGTTTTTGCTTACGCAATTTTGCGTGCCGCGCCATCCGGGATTCTGCCGATATCCGACATGAATCGTCCGGCCCAAGTTTTGAAGCCGGCGGCATTGCGATGTCCGCCGCCGCCATGATCCCTGGCGATGTCGCTGACGGCTGTGCGGCTGTCCTGGCTGCGCAGCGACCACATGTCGCCATCGAGCGTGCGATACCATGTGGCGGCGAATGGCGCCGTGGGATGCTCATCCAGTAGCGTGTGCCCAGCTTCGGACATATAGGGCGGCAGCATATTCAGCGCTGGAACGAAATGGCCGCCGATTTCCACTGTGCGCGTCATTGGCAGGCATTCCGTGATAAACATGCGCGCCGCGCGCAGGATGGTTTTGCCTTCAAGTGCGAGGGCTTGGGCATGCAAATTGAGCTGTTCCCAGATACGGAAGTCATGGGCGTAGCTGCCGAGCGCCCATGCGGTTTCTTTCGAGCCTGGCAGTTCGTGACGCCATAAATCGTGATCGCCGATCAAGTCAATGAGTAAGGGGCGCGCGGTTTCATGCATGAAGTCCCATGCCATTTGCGCGCCGCTCCGGCGTATGTCGAAAACGGCGATGACCGGTGATTTTCCGCTAACGTAGTACGTATCGAGCAGGCCCGATAGATCATGGCGGAAACCTTTGAGTGTCGTGGGCAGAGTGAATTGCACAAGATCGGCTTCGGCTGTCTTGTGGTGATCAAGCACGACTACGGAATGAGCCTTGGCGCCAAGCTTGAGCAATTGGTCCTTGGAATAGGAAAAGTCGACAATTAGCACGTCATCATGCGCGGCAATTTGGTCCGGCGGCAAAGCGCCATAGCTGACGGGGATGAATTGGCAATGCGCTTTCGTCTTGAGCCAGACGGCGAAGGCGGCGCCGAAACCGTCATTGCATTGAGCGTGATACAGGCAAATCGTTGGCGTCCATGGGGCTGATGTCATTTTTGTTCCATGTTGGGGGGTTAGTGGGATTTAGAAATCTTTGTGCTTGATCTTCGCAATGATGCGATCGCCAGCGCGCGTTTTCAGCTCGCATGCCGGCCTCGCTACGATGCCCTCAGACGGAAAATCTCCCCACTGTGAGGTGAAGCCGATTTTCGCTTTCTGAACCATCTCGGGCAGCGTGCCGGTGCCGATGACCGGGGCAATCTGCAAGCCGAGATCGCGAGCGACATCCTCGACGCTGCCTCTCTCCAGCCACCAGTCGCCGACTTTCACGTCGAACAATACGAAGTCCTGCGCGGGTGCATAGTGCTTTCCGGCCGCCTGGATGCCAGCGCCAAAGCCTTCACCATAGAGACAGCCCCCGCTGGGGAACATCGCCATCAGCTTGGCGCGCGCTTCCTCGCTGCGGAAGATCTCGTCAAGCCTAACCACCAGCTTCGCAGGGATTTGCGCTTCGTCCGTTTTGCCGCCGAAGGTGATGCCGTACTGCTTGCCGTCTTCTTGATATGGCGGGAGCATGACGCGAATATTGGTGCCATCCACCTTTTCGGTGAACACCCATTTGTTCAGCGCCAGATACTCGAAAACTGGGTTAGCGTAGCGCCCATTCATGAGCCTCTTGAACTTCGTCTCCGGATCGCGCTCAAATACGGTCTGGATTTTATGGTACTCTTTCATCGGCTTTTCTTTCGCTTTTCAGGTTTGGGGGAGGGGGGTTAGTGGGATGAAGCGCCAAGGCGGGCTTGAGCTTGCCGCGCACCGTCAAGAGACCCGGAATAACGCACTTGATTTGTGCGGGTGTCGATTACGGCGTATTTACCGCCGCCCTGCATGCTGATCTGAAATCGCATTTTCCAAACTCCGTTTCCTTGTTCCAAGCGATAGCGTTTCCGCTTGCGCCCGTCAAGCGCTTTCTATACGTTGTGCGAAAGCGTAGGAAAGCAGCGAATGACCGAAGCCTGTACGAAAGCAATCTGTACCACCAGGAAATGGGCCATCGTGACCCTTCATTCATGGCTGCCGGCCCTGTCCGAGCAGATCGCCCGCGCCCGCGCATGGGGTGTGGAAGAGAGCAATTTGCAAGGCGTGGACATATCGGCCGTCTTTACCGACGACGTGCGCAAGGTGAAGCGCACCACGAATTGGGCGCCGTATCTGACGGAGCGGTTCAGCTTCATCGCCAGGGCGCGGCAGCTCGACGGCGTGACGGATGGCAGCAGCGTGTTCTTCGCGACGCCGCTCTGCGTTGGCTTCAGCGAAAAGCTCGCGCAGCAGACCGTCGCTGGGCTGCATGAGGTGGGCATGCAGGTCTATGTGCATTCCATTGGGGCGCTGTATCGCAAGGGCGATGACCTGACGGAATTCCTTGCCGGCGTGGGGCTCGACGCCAATGCTGCGCACGCCCGCGCAACACGTGCTCGGAAGTCAAACCCAGCGCCAGTTCGCAAGCGCCGGTCGGTGACAAGAACAGCATAGATAGGAAACCACGATGGCTAACTGCAAAAGGAGCGCCGCCATGCGCGAAATCACAATCCAGGCCCGGCAATCCGGAAAAACGCATCAGATGCTAAGCGAAGTTCCATTGGGCACGAAGGCGCCATCGGGCATCGGCGGTCACTGGACGAAAGTCGAAGGCGGCTGGCAAGCGCTTGGTGGAGACACCTTTCCGAGGCCGGGCGGCGCCTGGACTGGGCAACTCATCATCCCGCAATCTCAATCCTGATAGGAGGCCGTCCGTGGGGAAATTCCAAGAAGGTGACCGTGTTCGCAAAATACGCGGCTCATCGTGGCAGGGACGGGTGTGCGGCTCCTATTCCACGAAGCTAACGCCAGATGGCATCGCCGTGGAGAGCGAGCGAGAAGAGGGCAACGTGCAGATTTACCCTTCCGCCGCTTTCGAGCTTGTGCCGATAACAGATCAATCCTGAAGGGAGCCGATGCAATGGACGATAGATAGGGGGGTGACGATGATGAGGCTTTTACATTATTCCAGCGCACCCATAGAAGCATTGCATCCAATTGCGCCTTCGGCGGGCGAACAAATGAAGCCGCGCGGCCTGTGGGTATCAGTCGAAGGCGAAGATGATTGGGAGAGTTGGTGCAAGGATGAACAGTTCGGCCTTGAGCAGCTGGCTGTTCCACACGAAGTCACGCTCAAACCTACCGCGAACATCCTGCATATCTCAGATGCTGATGCAATTTTCGATCTAGGCAGAGAATATGGCATGTCGCTCCCACTCCCATGGATTGGTCGCGATCAAGTTTACAGGCTCGATTGGCCACGTCTCGCTACTCATTGGCAGGGTCTGATCATCTCCCCCTATCAGTGGAGTTGCAGGCTCGATGACCGGTGCTTTTGGTATTACGGGTGGGATTGCGCCAGCGGCTGCCTCTGGGATGTTGACGCAATCGCAAGCATCACCGCAATCGAACGAGAAGCCATCTGAAAAAGGAGAATTTTATGAGCAAAACTATTGAATGCAAATCCGAGATGGGCATCACAATTGGTTTGATCGACGCGATAATCTCAATCTCAAATGTGCTGGCCCCTCGCTTGGAAGCGATAGACGACGCCATGCGTCTCGGACAGCGCGGGGATGAGTATCAACCCATTCGGAATGCGCTTACCGATTTATGCACATCTAGCAATGCCCGGCGCGTGATCATGGGGCACGACGAGGTGGCGAGCGCGCTCATACATCGCGCTGCGGAATTGATAGAGATAAAATCCTGATAGGAGCACCCCTATGACCGAGCAAGACATTGAAGGGCTGAAGAAGTTCGCGCGGGAGATGATCCGCCAAAGCTGGGAAGGCTATGATATTTGCGGCTCTGAGGTGCAGGAGGAAGCTGTCAGATGCGGTCTGCTGTACGAGGATGTGGCGACACAGGCGGATATGGATCGCTCGGAATTTTCCGCCTGCGATATCGAGGCTGGCGACACGATCTATCGCTACACCGAATTTATGAAAACTGAACCCCAATCCTAGAAACGAGAATTTGATGAGCCGCATCATCAAAAGCCTTAAGCAGGCCGTCCGCTATGCGCGCGGCGACAAGACGGCAGGGGAATCAACATTGGTTGCTGTGCCGCTACCAGACAATGCGGTTACGCGGTTGGCAGGCGCATTCCCAGGTGAAACCGAGATGACCGTAATCGGCGACGAAGATGACATGACAATCTTAACCGAGAACGCCGCGATCAGGCGTCGAATCGTAAAATCCTGATAGGAGCGCCGCTATGCGCCAATTGCCATTCGACTATAGCCGATGTTTGCATGAGGCTTGCCAGTTGCGGGCTCGCTGCCTTCGTCAATTATCACCGGGCCGCCCCGAATATCAGCTCTATTTAGAATTCCCCGGCGGTGAAGATTGCCACGGGTTTATTGACGCAAGCGAGGACTGACAGTGGAGCTTCCGGACGAAAAAGGCCCCTTCTGGGGCCTTTTGTTTTTATTGAATTATTCACTAAAACGGAAGCTGGTCGTTAATCGCCACGCGAGGCAAAACATAGATATCGCCTTCGGTGTAATCATGGTCGATCCGCTCGCCCCGTTGCCAAGCTGGCAGGGTTGATATGACGTGCTCAACGGCGGCGCTGCTATGGAAAACCGCAACGCGCCGGCAATCCAACATCTCTTTCATGAAGTAGCGCTTGCGCGCACCATTGACGTTTTCCGTAATCTGGATGAGATAGGCCATTGCCTGGAACTCCGTTACCAAGGGCATATATTGAATAATTCAATATATCTGGTCAACGGAATTATGCGATTTTTAAATAATAATTTCCGGCGCTTTCGCGACTCTGCTATGCCTTGCGGAGCAAGGAAGGTGAGCCATGGAAGATGAATTGATTGAAAAACTTAAAGCGCCAATGTCGCCGGCCGACATGCGCGAGATACGCAAGGCGCTTGGCTTCTCGCAAGACGGGCTCGCCTATTTCTTGGGGTTCACGCAATCTTATATCAGCAGCCTTGAGAATGGTCGGTATCCCATTCAACCGGGGACAGCCATTGCGCTACGGCTGCTATTGCGTGGCGAGAAAGCGCCCGTTGAAATCGAAAACCAAAAAATGGAGACAGGATGCAATGGCCAAAATCAGACTGACGGATGATGGTATGATTGAAATCATCGGCGTGCCGCCATCGGAGGAAGTGCTCGCTGAAATCCGGGATCGCATTGGCCCAATGGAGGCCGCTGTCGTCGTATCGGAAGATGAGATGAAAGCATTCCTTGCCACGCTGGCGCAGCCAACACTTGGCAAGGTCGAATGACCGTCGACAGCATTATCAGCGCGCGCATGCGCGAATGGTTCGAAGGCGCGGAGGGAACCCGCGCCTTTCATGCTTTGTGTCGCATCGCCGAACAAAGCGGCCACGGCACATATGAGCTGCAATTGCGCAATCTGGAAACCGGCGAAACAGTGCAATGCGCGATTGTCGTGCCGGCCGAGACGGGAAAGGCCGAGGTGATCTTTTCCCCAGCCGCGAAGGCGCTGCGTTAAGCGCCTTCATCCCCTTCGCGGAACCAGCGCATCGAGCGAGGCGCCGCGCGCGACCAATTCTAATTTCCAGCGATCGCGAACGCTTGCGTGACAATGATCCATGGCGTTGCCCCAATTCGGCCAATAGCCATTTTGCCCATAAAATCGATATTGATAATAGAGCGAATGCGCATTGTGCGGTTGATCGGGCTCATGCTTGATCGCGCATTCCGGGCATTGCCCGTCACTGGTGTCGCATGGCAAGAGCGTCATATGGGCCGCGTCTGTGGAAGTGACTCCGCCCGTGTCCATGCTGACGGTTTGCCGCTTGTATGGGATCTGTGTCATTGGCCATCGCTCCAAAAGAGATAATACAGGATCAAGGCGACGCCAACGCAGACGAGTGCCCAACCAAGCGCGTTGGCGGCGAGCTGGATGGCGGTCATGCGGCCTCGCTTGCATTGCTCGGCGCGAATGCCTTCCGCATCTTGGCGGCGGTCCTGTGCAGCTCGGTGGCCGAGCGCGACAGCATCTCATCGACTGTCGAGCTGATTTGCTCAGCCTTGCGCATAGCGGCCGAGCGCTCGGCGAGCTTGTTGCCGGCTGTCTCTACGATATCAAGTGCATATCCGGTTAGGATATCTTCCAGTCTTTTATTCGCGTCGGTCATGTTCCGTCCCTTTGCGTTGGCATGCGCATATCCTAATCATGATTTGCCGTTATCAAAAGCCTAAAATCGCGCTCGAAAAGTGGGAAACGACCCCAAAAAAACATAATAAAATCAAGGAACCCAATGTTTCCCACTTTTCCACTAACTCATTGATTTCATTGAAAACCACGTTTTGGGCCCAAACCTTTCGTCAAAAATAAGTCATTGATTTTGCTTACATAAATCTGTCAAATATTTCCCACTAAAAACGGTGGGCAACAATTCCGCGTCTCGCCTGCGTCGAATTCGAGGCCGAATGCGGCGGACAAACTTTCGGTTTCGATGCTTCTGAGGCATTAAAAAAGCCCCGCAAATCGCGGGGCTTTTTGACGATGATAGCGGCTCACTCAATCGCCAATCGAAATTGCTCGATATCGTTCCAGATCGCGGGCGCTCGCTGCTCAAGCCGGGCAAGCCCGGTGCCGATGCCATCGAGCGGCCAGATGATCGTGCGCCCATCCTGGGATGCGCGCATGAGCATGTTCAATGTTGGCTTTTCAGCCGTAAACCAGCCGGCGTAATCGGCGTCAGTGAAGAACGCGGCCTCGCCCATATGCGGGCTGCGCTTGGTGGCGATGCCGATGGCATTGGACATGCCGCGCGCCTCGCCGGCTTGCCCGCCAAGCCCGGTGCGTTCCAGGTTATCGCCGAATATGAACAGCCAATCCGGCGACGCCTTAATATAGGCGCGGGTATATTTTTTGATGTAGAGCAGCGTCATCAGACCCGAACCCCAGCCGCATCGACGGGCATGAATTCCTCGTCAAACACATCATCCGTCATGTCGCCGAACGTGCCGTTTTCATTCTCGAACAAAACGAGATGCCGCAAGGCGCTGATGCTGGCCCGGCGCACGACGCGCACACGATCCTCGCCCATGCGCTGAATATGTGTCGGCGTCCATGGCGTGAGGTGCTTTGCCGTGGCGTCGAGGATAGATTGCGCCATGCGCTCGGCGCAGCCACGGCATGGCAACGCCTTGTTGGCGCCAATGCGCAATTCCATGATGGTATCGACAAGCGCGGTCATTTTGGGATCGCTATGTTTGCTGTCGATTTCGGATTTCGTTTGCATGAAATGGTCCTTTCAAGAAAAAGGGGCCAGATGGCCCCCGCTATTTTGTATCCCCCATTTTCCGCCGTCGCAACAGCGGCCCGGCTTTATCGGCCATTTTCGCGTTGCTGGCTTTCTTGCGATAGCGCGCGGCTTGCTTGGGGGATGTCCAACCAAAATAGGCCATCATCTCGGCGTCCGTCGATCCGCCCTCGGCGGCGAGCACGGCCCCGGCCTTACGCACGCCATGCGCCGAGCAATGCGGCAAGTTGGCTTCCTTGCACCATTCCTTGAAACGATCCGAGAATGACGAGATTTTCCACGGCCGCCCCAGCGCGTTAAGCAAAAACGTCTCCACGCCCGTTGCGGTCGCGGCGATGCTGTCCTCCAATTCCGGCGGCATGGGCAAATCGAGGCTGAATTTGTTTTTCTTCGCCTTATAGAGGATGCGCCGTTCTCCGTTCGTGGTCGTGATGATATGCGCTGGGCCAAGCAGCACGACATCAGAGCGCCGGCAGCCAATCAAGGCGAGCAAATCAAACGCCAGCCGCGCTTGCGTGCCCGTGGCGTGACGCGCCTCATAAGCGGCCATCTCATCGGCCGTCCAAGTGTGGTAGCCTTCGCTTTCGAATTTCAGGCGCTTGACATCGCGGGCCGGATTGGTCGCGGCGTGCTCATGCTCGATCGCCCAGCCATAAAGCGCGGTCATGATGGCCAGCATATTATTGGCATGGGCCGGCGTCGCCGCCCAGCGATCGCGAAGCGTGCGCAGCGCCTTGGGCGGCATGTCGGCGGGCATCTCGCCGAACCGCGCGTCATCGGGCGCCTCGGCATCGAGCGGCTCGCGCCAGACCTGTTTCAGCACGTCGCGCTTGGTGGTTTGCGTGGCGGTTTCCCAGCCCTTGAATTCAGCGCTGTTGAAATACAGCGTACACAGCCATTCCAGTGAGCCGACCGCCGTTTCGCGTTTGGGTGGCGTCGGCAAACCGCCAACCATGGCAAAGGCGCAAGCCTGGCGAAATGCTTCCGTGCCAGGCTTATCGCGGATGCGGATCTTGGGCGAGCCGCGCCGCTTGAAATAATATCTGACCGTGCCGTGCCGATCCCGGTCGGGATAGACATAGGGCGGCAAATTGTGAACGCGCATCCATCACCTTAAAGCATCCCACGATTTGTGAGATGATTTTGGCGCGGGCGCTTCAAAAAGTCCATTGAAAGCGGCGTCCAGGGCCAGGCGGTCCCAGATGCAAATGCCGTCGATCCTCCCGGCGCCGGGCATGATCGACCGGGAAACCCAATCATCGAATTTCGATGGGCTGACGCCGATATAGGCCGCCGCTTGGTCGCGCCGCAAGCCGCGCGGCGCGAGGGTGATATGCGGGTTGGGTTTCATGGGCGCGCCGTTTTGTGCTTCCACGCCTTGATGCCGTCGCGCATCCGTGAATAGGCGCGTAGCGCCTCCCTGGTGGCCAACATATTATCTGGCCACCAGGGAGGCGCGCCATCACTCTCTCGCCATTCCTCATGAGCCGTTTCGACAAGGCTGGTTAGCCCCGGCATTTCATCTGGATACAATTTTATCTCGACACGCAAGAAAAGCGTCATGTCCTCGAAAATATCAGCGCAGCCTTCATGTTGCCGATAGGTTTCGCACGTGCCATCCCATTTACCCGAGATGGCTTTATAGCGAGCGCCTTTGGCGATATTGCCGCCGCATTCGCAACACCGATGCGGCTGACGCGCGCGCCGCCAGGTCTCACGATAAAAATTCGGTTGATCGCTCACGCCGCCACCATTTTCCGGCTGTTCCGCTGCCGCTCCACCAGCGCCTTCGACAGATCGGCAGGCAGACTGCAAAGCAAGATGGCCAGCGCGTCGGCTTCGTTGTCGTCGTCGGGCAGAAACCCACGCGCGACCATCGCCTCGACCATCGCGGCCTTGTTGGCGTTGCCCTTGCCGGTCGCCCATTTCTTGATCGTCCCGACAGGAACACCCGAATATGGCACCTCCTCCTGATCGCACCACGCCGAAAGATGGGCGAGCAAGCCGCCATAGATATGGGCGGCGTCGGTGCCGATATGCCGGCGCACTTCCTCGAAAT